>JABAOF010003042.1_pt4 | contig 91291 bp, 106 predicted proteins | sample 7062171 | NCBI WGS metagenome assembly JABAOF01 (sample SAMN14538628, study PRJNA623070) | marine sediment metagenome | biome: marine biome [ENVO:00000428]; feature: marine pelagic biome [ENVO:01000023]; material: deep marine sediment [ENVO:00002113] | place: India: Gulf of Khambhat ...
TGTCCTAACCAAGCTAGACGACCGGCCCAACTCTTATTCTTCTGATTAAGTTTGCTTTGCTAAGTTTTAATTTTTCGTTTTGAAAACCTTTGTCAGTTAAGCTTTCGGAGCCGATTTTAGCTGCATTAAAACTTTTTCAATGATTTCAACAGGGTTCTCAAACTGGTCAAGTTTAGTCGTCACTTCAACCCTTTTGCCCAAGTGTTTCTCAGAGAATTGCAGCACCTCTTGTGGATTACACATGAAGATGGGGAAGCCTTTGTCTGCTAGATAAGTATTAACGTATGTTCGGCCAAACTCGGATGCCACAATGCTTGGAACCCCCTGAAGGGCAGCCTCTCTCGCTATGGTACCGCCTGCACTCACCACCAAATCGGCGCTTGCAACTAAACGCGCCGAATCCACAAATTCTTCCTCACTACTGTAACGTTTAAGAAGAAGCACATCCCCAATCGACTCAAGTTTCCTAACCATTTCTAATGTACGGTCAGTTGTTTCAACTGCGTAAGCAGCTTTTTTTTCTACCTCCCGAACAACTACAAGAGGCGTCTTAAACTTAGAGCGTTTTAGCGGTTTCAAATCTTTGATCCATGCAACCTCATCCACACCCTTAAACCGAACGATTTTATCTGGACCATATTTTCTAAGAAATCGGTTTGGCAACGCCTCTGAAACAACGACCGTATCCGCGAAGGGTATTGTTAGTTTATTTACTGCCTTAGCATGCGGCGTGTCTGCCGTCAAAATTATTGGAATCCCCAAGCCGAATGCGGTCCTGCACAGCTCAACAGACTGATGAGCAACTGCTATGTCCGGCGGTTCATCCTTGAACATTTTAGAGAATTGTATGATGCGACTGGCGCTTTCTTCTAGTCTTGAAGAAAGACTGGAAGGATCATATTTTCCAACCACCATTGGTTTTTCTCCAAGGATGCGAGCTAAACCTATCGTGTCAGGATGTTCCCTTGTGGTGAATATTACTCTGTGACCAGATTTTCTAAGTCTCTTAGCTATAGCAACACCATATCTAATATGCTTCCCAGTGCAGGCATCGTACCAGACATTCACCGCCATTACTCACCTTTCATCCTTTTTTGCTCTGATGAACGACTCGCGTTTAGCCTCGTACTCTTCCCGAGTCATGGCTTCCTTTGCTGGAACCCCCAGCAAAACCTTTCCAGGTGGGACGTTTTTTGTTACAACACTTCCGCCGCCGATGACGGAATTCTTCCCCAAAATGACGCCGGGCAACACTGTGACTCCTCCACCTACAATCACGTTATCCTTCACTTCAGGAGACGAAAGTAATTCGCTCTTAGGATATTTATCATTGAGAAGCGAACTGTTAGGAGCGATAAACACGCTATCGCCGAGTATGCACTCATTTGAAACCGTCACATGTGCCTGTATGTTGCAATTTTTACCTATAACCACGTTCTTGCCTATATCAACAAAGCTGCCGATGCATGTACCATCGCCGATTTTCGTGTTGTCACCTATCACGACATAATTCCAAATAACAACGTCTTTACCAAATTGCACGTTTGCCCCAATTATTACTCCTTTTCCAATTTTTGGCCGCTGCATACTCTTCTATTTGGCAATTCAACGTTTAAATAGTTTAAAAATTTACTTAGTTTTTTTGTTAGAGGCAGAGAGTAGATTGACTATGGAAACAGTTATTGTGTTGGGTTTAGGAGAAATCGGTCAAGCTTTGTTCGAACTTTTAAAAGAAAAAAAAAGTTTCACCGTTTATGGATTAGATTTAGATGAAGCAAAAATGCGTGCAACACGCCAAGACCTGGTTAAGCTGCCCGAAAAAATTGATACAATGCACATTTGTCTTCCATGTAAAGACCAGTCCAACTTTATAGCCGCTGTCACCAGTTACGCAAAACAGTTCAAGCCAAATTTAATCATAATTAACAGCACTGTTCCTCCGGGAACAACAAAAGAAATTCAAAGAAACTGCAAGTCCCTCGTGGCGCACTCACCAGTACGTGGAGTACATCAAAGTCTTGAGCACATGAAGTGGGAAATAAAACGATGGACTAAATACGTTGGCGGAGTTGACGTGAAAGGAGCTGAAGCCGCGTGTGAACATTTTGAAAAAATTGGAATAAAAGTGAAAGCGCTTAAAAGTTGTGCAGAAACTGAACTGGCTAAACTTTTTGAAACAACCTACCGTGCTTGGATGATTACTTGCTTCCAAGAAATGCATAGAATCTCCAGAACCTTTGAAGCCGAATTCGACGACGCAGTCGCCTTCCTTGAAGATACACACCGCGTCAGATTAGATAGGCCAATTATGTTTCCAGACGTTATAGGTGGCCACTGTTTAGTGCCAAACACGGAGTTACTGCTAAAGGTTTATGATTCGAAGTTTTTACGTTTGATTTTGGAATCTAACGAAAAGCGAAAGAAAGAAATTAAAGATGCGTATATTCGGAAAGAAGTTGACAAAGTCAGAAAGCGCTCCGAAATGTTTCAAAAAGATCTAATGAAAATCTGGAATAAGTAGCAGTAGAACTCTACGAAGTCTCTGATTTTGTTTTAAATTTTGATGCTTCTAAAAGGCCTTTTATGTAGTAAAATCGGATTAAAGGATGAATATAAGTTATAGTGGGTTCTTTGGTTTTAAATGCAATGAATAAGCCTGTGAAAGGTGAAATGCAAAACCTGAAGAGTATGCCATTCTTTGTAATTGGAGGCTGCCGATTTGTTACGCTTTCTATTCTTTCCCATATATCATATAACTGTGTGGCATACCAGTATTGATGTTGCAACTCCTGTTTTAATCCCTGTCTCAAGTGGACAGACTGAACGGCATAATTGACGACCCAATGGTAATTTGCTTGCTCAATTTTGTAAGCCAAAACTGCATCAACACCAGCGTTAACAGTCATCTTTGGGAACCCCCCTATCGTCTTAATCACTTGGGTACGGTAAATCGTGTTATCCAAAGTCTTACCCAAAGTGAAGGCAGCCGGCTTCCTAGTTCTTAGCCATGAGGCAAGCTCAGCTTCACCTCGATATTTACGCGCCACATACTGCTGTAGCTTCATTATACCTGCCGGTTTATCTGCAAAACGCATCCCAGACGCCGCAGCAACCTTTGGATTTTCAAGGTAGGAAGGAATTTTCTCCCACCATCCAGAATTTAAAAGCAAATCTTGCTCAAAACTAATGAAATATTCGGAAGTAACATGTTTTAAGGCAGTATTTGCCCCGTCGCTTATGCCTACGCCCTCGTTTAAAACAACGTTCCAACCAAAAGATTTCGCTATCTCCACTGTGTCGTCGGTGCTTTGATCATCAGCAATTACTCGGTTGTTAACAAACTCGTCGGGTATAACCTCGCTAATTCTTTTTAGAACACAAGGTAAAGTCTTCGCACCATTCTTAGTCCACATAGCCAAATCGACTTTGCCAATCAAGACTTAGCACCGAATTTTTTCAATACAAAAAATCTGTGATAAGGCATTTCAAAGGCTCTATATGTTCTTTCGATTTTAAACCCTGCTTTGTTAATGGCGTCAATAACAGTCTCCAATTTGTAATTTGCCCGTCCTATTTCCCAGTAATGTCCACCATCAAAATAATTGGGTATTTTTTTAAGTCTGGGAAATTGAATGAGCTCGGTAAACTCGAGTTTTGGGATTTGAACATGTATTCGATAAACTTTATTTGCATCTGGGAGAGAAAGCAGCACACAAGAGCTAGAAACGCGGAAGATTTCAGCCAATGCTTTCTTGAAATATTCGTAGGGCAAATGTTCTAAAACTTCATAGCAAGCTACCACATCGAAAGCCTCATCGAAAAAAGGAATATTCAAAACAGACGATACCACAATAGGATCTAATTTCTTATCTATATCTAAGGTCAAAATGTTAAAGCCTCTCTTCAATAGATAACTTGATACAAAACCGTTACCGATCCCAATTTCTAATATCCTTGTTGGTTTACGAGTAACAATCTCATCTATCTGATGCCAATAACTACAGAAACGTGCTTTCGTATCATAGTTTTTATTATAACGATCCGACACTACTTTCAGCCTCACTTTTGAGCGACGCCCCCAAGACCACAGGTATCATGCATGTTTCTCATAGCTTTTTATCTATATATACACTGACATATCGAGAAAAATGTTCCACAGCGAAGTCAGTGGAGCTCGTGAAGAAATCAGAAACATAGATAAAGAGAAGATGGCTATGGAATTGGCTGGATTGTGCACAAGAATCATGTACCTTGCTGAAAACCAGGAGATAGACCTTGAGAAATACATCGTCATGGAAGACGAAAGAAACAAGAGAAGACCGCCTTTGCATAACAGGAAGATGCATTGAGGCTGGGAGAAGTTATCGATGAAGATTCCTTTCAGTAGAATTCTTAATCTTGAGGTTTCAAGAAGAAGAAAAGCAGCATTAATTCTTGGAACATTCTTGAAAGTCGTGAAGATTAAGTGGAAGAATCTCTTCATATCTGAAAGGAAGATAATTCGGTATGAAGGATATTCTCTTTTTGTCTATCCAAAGAAGCAAGGGATACATTACGATTTGTTTTTCAACAAATTCAGGGAGAAAAAAGCGACTGAATTGGTCAAGACTCAGTTGTTACATCAAGGAGATGTTGTTCTTGATATCGGGGCTAACATAGGATATTATGCCTTGCTTGAATCATATTTGGTTGGAAATAAGGGAATTGTTTATGCTGTTGAACCTGTGACTGATAATTTGAAACTTCTTTCCAAGAATATTCGGTTCAACGGTATTTCAAACATAGAAGTGACACAAATTGCCATGGGAGAAGAGAACAAAACAGCCACGATGTTTTTGTCCCACAAGCCTAATTGGCATACCCTCAATTTAACGTCTGCAAGGACAAAAGGATTTGTAGGAGTAGAAGATGTTCAGCTGACCACAGTAGACGACTTTCTTAAAGGAAGAAGAAAACCTGATCTTGTCCGAATGGATGTAGAGGGTTATGAATTGGAGATTTTAAAAGGAAGTTCAGGAACTCTGAAGAAAGGAATTCCTTTACTCATTGAAATTCATCCATGGACTATTGATGTTTCTTCACTTTTCAAAATTCTCCGCGACAATGCTTATTTTGCAAGATATGTAATTTTTGAACATAGTCCGGCATATGGTATAATAACGGATAGATTGTTGGGAAGAATCACACGAGTTTATGAGAATTTGTCATTGATGGAATTGGAAAATCTTTTGGAGTCAGAAACGATGGCTCCCCATACTCTTTTTGTTCGAGAGGATTCAAAATGAGGTCTTAAATCAAATTTGACGTCACAAGAGCAATTGATTATCTTGTGAAAAATGGTTTTGTTTACACAATTCCTACTATTAGGCTAAAAATAGCCACATAGAGCATAGGTTAGATTCACTTCGAGCTGCAATGAAAGACTGGAGGTAAACTATAAAACAGTAGCAACATGCGGATTTCATTGAAGGTTGGGCGCATTCAGATCAGTTGAAGTAACTAGTGTTCGAGGTTTTTGTGTTTGAGGTTGCGTGAGTTCTTCAACGTTTTATAGATTGTAGAATACTTGTTGTAGGTTGTTGAGCCAAAAATCGAGACGATGGTCCATAATAACAGCCTAGGGTTAAAAGGATGAGCGCTCAAGGCCTTGACAAAATATTCACGTCCTTCCTTAATATCGCCTTTGCTACATAGAAAGATGCCTATGTCAGAATAATGCTTGCTTAGTAGTTTTGAGTTTTTTGAAAGTTCGTCAAAATATTTTGATAAAATGTATTTCCGCGCCAATATTAAAACAGCTGTGTTACGAGAGATACTGTCTGATTGACGATATACTTTTACCAACGGTTCACGAAGATGTTTGAAAGAGTAATATTTGGAAATTCTCAGCCATAATTCCCAATCTTGGAAGCGAGGAATATTTTCAAACATGCCGACATTCACAAAACACTCTTTTTTTATAATTGCCGATGACAAGCTCACAAAATTCATCGCAAGAAGTATATTGTGTATTTTTCCCTCTGTCTGCTTCACAAGAGAGGAGGGGACCATTGTTTCTTTATCGTTGTCTATCAGCCAAAAACTGGTGTAGATTACACCAAGGTCGACAGAAGCAGAATTGAAAGCGTTTACCTGTTTTTCGAGTTTTGTAGAACACCACACGTCATCACTATCCTGAAAGGCAATGTACTTACCTTCCGCAGCCCTTATTCCGGTGTTACGAGCGATAGGCGCTCCTTGATTTTTTTCATGTCGAATATAACGTATTCTATCGTCCTGAAATCCTTTCACAACGCCTTCCGTACCATCAGTTGAGCAGTCATCCACGACTATTAGTTCAAAATTTGGATATGTCTGATCCAGAACGCTTTTAACAGCACGACTCAGCAGACGAGCTCTATTATATGTTGGTAGAACAACGCTAACTAAGGGGTTAAACTTGGGTTTAGAACCCGTTTTTTCAAGAGTAAACTTGTTTTTTTCCAAGATAGTCAAACCTAAACTCTCAATCTCCCAGAGTTGGATCTGATGAAGGCAACAACCCTTCTTGACATAAACTTTGCAGGTTTCATGTTTCTTGTCATTATCAAATAGCGGGTAACTCTATAAATGAATTTATGAATTAGGAGCAGACAAAAAACGGAGTTCTAGCTTTCTGAAAGCAAACTGTTCTTGTTTGTGACAGGATACAGTTGGAGTTGTCTCAACTAAATAATGGCAAAATTTTGGGATTTGCAGACTGTGAATAGACTGAGCCGCCCAGTCCGATGGCATTAACCAATTTTTTTAAAACAGATACCCTGATCAACATTTGAAGTCTTTCACTTTCATCTACACGGCTATGTTGAAAAGAAAATTCCTAAGGATATCTCCTGATGGCAAGAAAGACCAGTTTTAAATATCTGTCAACCAAACAGAGTTTATAAACATACATCTTCCACACTGGAATGGGAAAATGAGAAATATCATAAAGCTGCGAATTGACGTTGACTATCCTTATCCTTCGAGAGCTAAAAGTTTCTTTCATACGTTCTTTAGAATTAAGGCAAGCAGAAACTACTTGAAAAATGCGAAAATCATAGCGAGAATGATCAACGAATCGCCAAAAGAAGTAAAAGCATACTGGTTTTTCACCGCAAAAACGATTCCTGACAGAGAATTGTTAGTCATGCTTGATAAAAAAAGGCATGAAATAGGTCTTCACGTGGCAAACAAGCCTTATGAAGAAATTAAACTTTTAGAAAAGTCTTCTGGAAGAAAACTGAGGTATTATACTGCTCATGGCACTGCGCGTTTTTTGACACGATTAATTTGGAAAAGATGGAATTCAAGTACGCCTGAAATTCCTGAAGAATTTCCGCTTGAGTCTTTCCACCAGTTTCCCACTTTTGGACTAGATTGGTTCTGCTATGCAAATGATAACGCCCAAGCTGTTCAAATGGCAAAAAAGAAAAGCGGAGAGGGAAAGGTTCTGCACATTCACCCAGTTTGGTTGTTACAAAGAGGGAAAATAAATCATAGAGGGCCCTTCTATGGCGCCTTTAGAAGAATTTTAGAAGTAGATGAGGAACTGAAAACAATAGCAGTAAAAAAGAAGCTTTTTTTCAAAGTTGCAAGAGACAAACAGGAGTATATTAAAGACATGATTCCGGTGGATGATTATATTGAAAAACTTGCGGAAATAGGCGTGGACATATTCACTTTTATCGAGAGAAAATGGTGTAACCTAATCTCCAATCCACCTCATTTATGGTTGAAGACGGAAGATAACATTGCGCTTCTCAAATTATCGTCTTATGAAGAATGGTGGAAGGGCATTGGAAAGAAGACACGAAACATGGTCCGTAAAGGAGAGAAAAGCGGCTTAAAAACAAGATTAGCTGAGCCGAACAAAAAGCTGGCTGACGGTATGTGGCAAATCTATAATGAGACCCCGATACGACAAAAAAGAGCCTTTCCACATTATGGAACGCCAATTAAGAATGTTAGAAGAAGCGTACTTTCAGCACAGGGATATACGTTCATAGGGGCATTCTTTCAAAATGAGCTTGCCGGTTTCATACAACTCGTCCATGACAACAAAACAGCAGTAATCTCACAAATTCTATCCTTACAAAAATATCTGAACAAAGCAGTAAATAACGCATTAGTTGCTAAGGCAGTAGAATTTTGTGCAAATAAAAAAATAATGTGGATAATATATGGGAGAATAGGAAATCACCCATCCTTGGACAAGTTCAAGCAAAATAACGGCTTCTCAAAGTTTTCCATAACTCGGTTTTACGTCCCTATCACAAGGAAAGGTCGAATCGCTGCAAAAATGGGAATGCACAGAGAGATTAAGGATGTTCTTCCTGAACAATTGAAATACGCATTAATTCACGTTTACAATTGGATGAGCAGAAACAAAACACGAATTAAACGGTTTTAAACCTATAAGAGCTGCAACATTGATATTTCAAAACATATAGAGATTTACTAGCTATGAACTTGAAATCAAATATAGACAATCAGTATGGTTTGGCTGCATAACATTAAATACCAACATGATAGTATGCAATGAAAAATAGTGAAGGCTACTACTGTGGCGAAAAGCGATATTAGATTGCAGTATTCAGGCTTTGTCATATTTGCAGCTAAAATGCTCAGTGTGATAACTGGATTAATGTTCCAGTTTATGGTAGCTTGGTCAACCACAGGAGAACAATATGACATATGGTTTAACCTAAATGATGTTTTGGCCTACTTCACGATATTGATGGGCGTAGCCCCTTTCTGGGTAATGCGGTTCGTCGCAAGAGGAAAAGAAGGTGCGGCTAAAACTGGTTTTTTAACAAATTTGGCTGTCTCGGCAATAAGCACCACCATATATCTTGCTTTTATTCCTTTTGTTCTTCCGATGTTAGGAATTTCAGGGGATTTCCTGCCGGTTTACCTTGTAGCTTCACTTCAGATAGTAGAGTTATACTCTCTCACTCTCTTTGAAGGCTGCCTCCAAGCCACATTGCCGCATACAATAGGGTATGGATTACTCGTTCAACAATTTTCTAAAGTTGCTCTGGGTTACGTATTAATAGTTCAAATGGGTCAACCGCTCATAGGCGCCTTAGTCGCCACTATTGTAGCCATTAGCATTCAATTGTTTTATTACTTCAAGCTTCTCGCAAACCAATTTAGGCAAAAGATTCAGTTGGGATATGTAAAACAGTGGATTAAAGGTTCCATAGCAAACATCTATAATGTGATAGGTGGGCAGATTTTAGCCTACGTTTTCATCATGCTCTATGAGATAGGAGGAGATGGGGCGCGAGGAAGATACGGAGCTGCAGCGACCATTACAAACGTTATTTCTTATTCTTCTTTCTTGGCTTTTGCACTTTATCCCAAGCTTTTAGCTGATAGAAAGAGAGAGGATATCACAACGGCCTTGAAGATGGTTTTGATGTTTTCAATCCCTATGACGGTTGCCGCCGTGGTTATGGCCGATTCGTACATTACACTTTTGCGGCAAGACTACCCAGATGCTTCGATTATACTTATTGTGTCAGCTGTGGACGTTTTAATTGCGGTTACACTCAATATTTTTAGCGCAGTAATTTTCGGGATGGAAAGAGTGGAACGTGATGAGAAAATATCATTCAAAGAGCTAGTAAAAAGCAGATTGTTTATCGCGTTCTCTTTGCCTTACATCAACTCAGCAATAGCGCTTCCATTAACGTATTTCGTGTTGACAACGTACGCTTTTAACCAACCTCTGCAAGCAGCGTTTTACGTAAGCATAGTTATTTTAATAGCTCGTTTTGTATCGCTTATCGTCTTGTATAATCTTTCCAGCAAATCGGTCAAAATCGACATCCCTTGGAAAAGCATATCCAAGTATGTTTTAGCTTCTGCGGTTATGGGTGCAGTGCTTTTTCTTCTTCCTCATCCAGCAGGGTTGCCAGCAACTGCAGACACCATGGAAATCCTATTCAATATCGGGCAGGTTTTGGTCATAACGGGAATAGGTGCCGCGGTATATTTGATTATAATGATGACTATTGATAAGGAAGCGCGCATGTTGCCGAAGTCTATTCTGCAAGAGATTAGAGGAAAGAAAAACTCGTATGCTTGAAGTTCATGAAAACACACTTAGTGCAGGTCACAGCAGGAGAGCAGCTAAGAGATTTTTAAGTGCTTCTTTGTTTTTGACTCCTTTGAAGATGGCTTTTCCGCTTGAGAACATGCGAAACGAGATTCCTTGAAAGTCCAATTCAAAAATGATTCCAGAAAGGGATCTCTTTAGTTTTGCTTTCTTCAGAATTTTGGCGATGGCTTCATCTTTTTTGTTATATTTTAATGTGACTACTGCGCCTTTGTCTTCGCCACAGGTTTCTTCGATTCTTGCCACGTAGTCTTCAACGCCAACCATTAGAATTGCTCGATCTCCTTTAGAACTTCTATGAAGCGGTCAATTTCTTCGCGGGTGTTGTAAACGTAGAAGCTTGCTCGAGCAGAAGATTGAAGTTTGAAAATTTGGTGTAATGGTTGTGCACAGTGAAAGCCACTGCGTATCATAATTCCATAATTGTCTAAGAAAAGGGCGATGTCATGTGAAGACAAACCATCAACGCCGAAAGGCATTATTCCACACTTGAGTGAACGGTCGCTGGTTCCATAGAGCATCAGTTTGGTGCAACAGTTTTTCATCTTAGTTACAGCATATTCCGTCAATGTTTTTTCATGCTCTAAAATTTCAGCCATGCCTATGTTTTCTAAGTATTTAATTGCTTCCATAAATGCTACGCTCCCGCAGATGTTGGGTGTTCCAGCTTCGAACTTCCACGGCGGGTCATTCAAGTCTATGCCAACCTGTTCAGCCTTCAGGTCGAAGGCTACGTCTTTTATCATTTCGCCTCCGCCTTGGAAAGGTTCCATGGTTTCTAGGAGGAAGTTCTTGGCGTAAAGCGCGCCTATGCCTGTAGGTCCCAGCATTTTATGTCCAGAAAAAGCCATGAAATCCACGTCTAATGCTCTAACGTTAACCGGCATGTGAGGAACAGATTGAGCGCCGTCCACAAAAACTAATGCCCCGTTTTCATGGGCGACTTTGGCGATTCTCTTTACGTCGTTGATTACGCCGGTGACGTTTGAAACATGATTGATACTTGCAATCTTGGTTTTGCTGGAAATTTTGCTCGCGAAATCGTCATAATCCAGTGTTCCATCCTCTTTTACTTTAGAGTATTTAATTGAGAACCCGTTTATCTTAGAGATGATTTTCCACGGAACAATGTTGCTGTGATGTTCCATTAGAGATAACATCACTTCATCGCCTTTTTTCAGGTTGTGAAGCCCCCAAGCGTATGCAACTAGGTTGATTGCTTCAGTTGTGCTCCTGACGAAAACTATCTCTGTCTCATCTTTCGCATTAATGAACTTCGCAACGGTTGTCCGCGCGTTTTCATACAGTTCTGTGGCTTCCTGAGATAGCGTGTGGACTGCTCTATGGACGTTCGCGTTGTGGCTCTCATAAAAGTCCCGTATGGCGTCGATTACCTGTCGAGGTTTCTGAGTAGTTGCAGCGTTATCAAAGTAGATTAAGGGATTGCCGTTTATTTTTCGTCTGAATATTGGAAAGTCTTCGCGAATTCTGTAGGGGTCTAAAGTTACTATTCCTCCGCAGCTTTCAACTTCTTTGAAATTCTCTTAGCTAGTTCTTCCTCTTCCAGGGCTTGTTTCTCCTCGAAAGTTAATTCTTTTGGAAGCCAGCTTGGAGCAAAACCCTTCTGATCATAATATTTTCGGATAGCACGTTTGACAGCGCCTACAGCAAGGACGCCACAGTGAAATTTAACACTTGGCAAACCACCAACTTCTTCAGTAACTTTCTTCCATGTCACGTCTTTCCAAGCGCTCTCAACACTCAAACCTTTAATCATCTGGGTAACTATACTGGCGGTTGCTATATTGGCTGCGCATCCATAACTTTCAAACGATATTTTCTCAATTACGGCTTCGTCGTTAATTTTCATGTAGAAAGTTATCATGTCTCCGCATGCAGGGTTTCCTGCAACCGCGATGACATTAGCGTCTTCCATTTTTCCAAGGTTTTTTGGGTTTCGAAACAAATCAAGAACTTTCTGGGTGTAAGGCAAAGGCATACGGGACATTTTCTAATCAACTCCTGTAGAGCCCACTATTCCTCTTATTCTATTTACTGCTTTAGGTAACACTTCTAAAACATGAGTTATATCTTCTTCTGTATGATATCGTGTTGTTTTCATCAGTATGCTGCCGTGGGCTTCACTGAACTTGCGACCTATGGCGACGAGAACGTGGCTCGGTTGAAGCAGTCTCCTGCTGCATGCGCTGCCGCTTGAAACGTAAACGCCTGCAAGACTTAACTCGATTGTCAACGCTTCGCCTTCGCATCTAAGGAAGCTTATGTTTGCGTTGTCAGGTGCTCTCTTATCGCCATTTGGCCCGTTCAGCTTAATTTCCGAGAGCTTTTCAAATACACCCTTCAGAAGCATATCTCTTAACATGCGCATGCGATTCGTATTCTCTTCAAAATCGTTGAAAGCCAACTCGGAAGCTTTTGTGAAGCCGACTATAAGAGGAGTGTTTTCAACTCCTGGCCAAAGCTTTTGCGTTCCTATCTGCCCTTCTAGAATCTTATCAATGTTCACGCCTTCTTTCACGTAAAGTGCTCCGACGCCGCGTGGTCCAAGAATCTTGTAGCTGCTCACGGTTGCCAAGTCTACTTTCAGGTTTTGCACGTTGAAGGAAATTCTGCCATACGCGTCTGAAGCATCTGTGTGGAACAGGGCTTCGGGATTTTTGTCTTTAATTATGTCTACGGCTTCTTTCACAGGTTGGACCGTTCCTATCTCATTGTTTAAAGTTGCTATACTTGCTAGTACAGTTTCTTTATCCACGGTTTCTTTAAGCTTCTCGAGATCTATAAAGCCTTCTTGATCAACTGAGATTTTTGTTGTAGTGAATCCAAACTTCTGTAGCATTTCAGTCACGTGCAAGACGTTTATGGGTTCAATAGCTGATATCACAATTTTTTTGCCTTTATCCTTATTGGCAAATGCAGAACCCATTATGGCTAGGTTGTTCGCTTCTGTTGAACCTGGTGTGAAAGTTATTTCTTCAAGGATTTTGGCGCCTAAGAACTTGCTGATTTTCTGGGATGCTCCCATCACGGTTTCGAATGCTTCCCATCCTGGCTTATGTGTTAGCGTGGGGTTGCCGTAACCACGCTGGTCATAATAGGGTAACATTGCGTCAACTACATCTTTAGGAACTATAGTCGAGTTTTCATTGTCCAAGTAAACTTCTCTTTTTAAGTCTTCATGCGCCTTAAGTAAGTCTCTAACATTTTCAACCATGCTGTATCCTGACCTTTTTAGATAATAAACAACTATCGCATTTAGTATCCCTTTTTCAAGTAGAAAAATGTACCTTTAGAAACAGGGAAACTGCACAATTAACACTATAAATCAGGGTTCCTATAGTTTGGCTCAACTAATGAAATGATGGCGTGTTTAAGTGAAAGTAGTCGAGTTGCCAGTGCCTGAATCAGTGAAGGAAGTATTATTTCGTTCTGGAATCAGCGAGTTGTACCCTCCGCAAGAAGAAGCCGTGCAGGTTGGGGTTTTAGAAGGCAAAAACCTTGTTTTGGCAACTCCAACAGCATCTGGAAAAACGCTAATAGCAGAGCTTTGCGGTCTTAAACATGTTTTAGAAAAGAACGGTAAGGTTGTTTATCTTTCGCCATTGCGGGCTTTGGCGAACGAAAAATTTGACGAGTTCAAAAAGTATACTTCTATTCGCAAGGCAAATGGGAAACGGGTGAGTGTGGGCATAAGCACTGGCGACTTTGACAGCGGCGACTCGTGGCTGGGAAGATATGATGTTATAGTGACAACTAACGAGAAGGCTGACTCGCTTTTGAGGCATAGAGTCAAGTGGATGAATGATATCTCATTGGTGGTTGCAGATGAAATTCACCTTTTGAACGACGGCGACCGAGGTCCCACACTCGAAATTGTGTTGGCGAGGCTCATGCAGATTAACCCGGCAATTCAGGTTTTAGCATTGAGCGCAACAATCCATAACATTAACGAAATTGCTAGTTGGCTGAAAGCTGCCTACGTAATAGCTGAGTGGCGGCCTGTCCCATTGAAGGAAGGCGTGCTTTTGCATGAGGAAATCCAGTATAAGGATGGAGACGCGCGAAAAATCGAGAAAAAGGCGCGCGACACCAGCATAAACATTGTTCTGAATACTATAAAAACTGGAGGTCAAGCGCTGGTTTTTACGTCTACACGAAAGAGTTCTGTGGCTTTAGCAAAGAGGATTGCGGCTCATACGGACAAAGTCTTGTCTAAACTTCTCAAAAGAGGATTAATACATGAAGCAGACAAAATTCTATCTGCGGGCGAGAGAACACATATAAGCGATTCACTAGCTGGACTTGTGAAGTGTGGTGCCGCTTTTCATCACGCAGGTCTGGCTAGCGCTCACCGCCGATTGATTGAAGGTTTATTTCGACAGAGAAAAATAAAGGTGTTAACCGCCACACCAACTTTGGCTTTCGGTGTAAACCTTCCAGCTCGTACAGTCATAATTCACGATTACCGTCGTTGGGAGCCAGGATACGGCAATTACCCGATAACGGTGTTGGAATATAAGCAGATGGCAGGCAGGGCAGGAAGACCCAAATATGATACGATTGGTGAATCCGTGCTAATCGCGAAAGTCGCAGACGAAGCTGACTTTCTGATGCAGAATTACGTTCTTGCGCGTACAGAGAGAATATGGTCAAGACTGGCGGTTGAAAAGATAATTCGCGGACACGTGCTGGCGACAATCGCGTCGGATTTCGCGCACACTGAGAACGGCATTTTCGAGTTTTTCGGAAAAACTTTTTATGCGTATCAGTACGACGTGAAAGCCATCAAAAGCATCATAGCCAAGATTCTAAAGTATTTGTATGACGAGGAAATGATAGAGCTTTTTGGCAGCGAGATTTATGCCACAAGATTCGGAAAGCGGGTAAGCGAACTATACATAGATCCATTATCAGGAGTAGAAATTAGGGACGCGTTAAGGTCCAAACCTAAACACCTAACCGAATTGAGCTTGTTACATTTGATTGCACATACGCCGGATATGGGTCCTGTAATGAGACCATACTCGAGCGAGTTAGATGACCTAGCGGTTACAATGGAAGACCGTAAGCACGAGTTATTTGTGGAAGTTCCCGAAGAGTGGGATGACCGCATAGCCTATGAGGAGTTTCTCGGTGAAGTCAAAACAGCCGTGGTTTTGGAAAGCTGGATTGAAGAGACAAGCGAGGAAAACCTGCTTGAGCGGTTTAGAGTACAGCCTGGTGACCTCTACAGGATTATTGAAAACGCAAAGTGGCTGCTTCACGCTGCGCACGAATTAGGGAGGCTTATGGGAAACAAGGAAGTGTTGCCTTTAGCTTCAGAGCTGATTGAACGCGTAGCTAAAGGAATAAAGAAGGAGCTATTACCAATCGTAAAGCTTCAAGGAGTAGGCCGAATGCGCGGTCGCATAATGTATGATGCTGGATTCCAGACGATTGAAGACATAAAACACGCATCACTTGATGACTTAACTAACCTACCGCTTATTGGACCACGTTTAGCCAAAAAAATCAAAGAGCAAGTAGGAGGCTTCGTCAAGAAAGAAACATGGGAGAAGCTTGAGAAAGGCAACGAGTGGAAACAGAAGGCTCTTTCCGACTACTAATCTTTATATTCCGCGAATGCTTCTGCCTGTTTAACCGCAGTGCCCAAATAGTTTTTAGGGTTCAAAGCCTCATCAATTTGTCTCGAGTTCAGCTTGTCGCAAACTACCTTGTTTTCCAAGAGTACTTCACGGAAGTGCCGCTTTTCAACCTCGCTCTTAATTGTTAGTTGCCTTAGTAGTTCATGAACTTCTTGCCTATTCAAACCTTTCCTCGTCAAAGCCATCATTACGGCTTCCGACATAGCCCGGCCCTGTGTTAAATCCAGATTAATTAACATTCGTTCTTCATCAACCCGCAAATTGACCACAACAGTTCTCATCAAAAACAATAAGTAATCAGTCAGAATGCACAATTCTGGAAGAATGAAGCGTTCAGCTGAGGACTGGGTCAGATCCCGTTCATGCCACGTTACCGCATTCTCCAGTGCTGGAATGCACAAACTCCTGATGATTCGGGCTAAGCCGCAGATTCTTTCACATGTTTCAGGATTCCTTTTGTGAGGCAAGGTGGAGCTGCCAACCTGTTTCTTCTTCTCAAAAGACTCAAAGATCTCCCCGATTTCAGGTCGCTGTAGCTCACGGATTTCCGTTGCGAATTTATCCAGCGAAGAAGCAATCATAGCTAAGATAAAAGCAAACTCGGCGTACCGGTCTCTCTGTACTATCTGAGTAGAAATCTCCGCGGCACGAATACCCAGTCGCTTCATCACGAGTTTTTGAATACGCGTAGCATGCTTTGCGAAACTGGCTTGAGTGCCAACTGCGCCGCTCATTTTTCCTACCAAAACCCGAGTTTTACAGTCGTTCAACCTCTCTAAATGACGTGAAACCTCATAGCCCCAAACTGCGAATTTGAAACCTAAAGTTATCGGCAAAGCATGTTGCCCATGGGTTCGCCCAATCATCACGGTTTCCTTATGCTTCCCAGCCTGCTTCTGCAAGATGTCCTTCAGCGCTTCCAATTTTTTCTGAATAATTTCTATAGCATCCTTAAGTTGCAAAGCGTTGGCGGTGTCCACGATATCATAGCTCGTGGCGCCCAAATGCACATATGCGCTACTTGAGCCGCACAACTCGGACAAAGCGCGAACCAAAGACGCAATATCATGTTTTATCTCCTTTTCAATGGCTTTCACGCGTTCCACTTTTACGTGCTTAGTGGAAGCCATGGACACGATTCTATCAGCGTCTTTTCGCGGGATGTTTCCAACCTCAGCATGTGCCAAAGCTAACGCGGCTTCAACATCCAGTAATCTTTGAATACGAGCATCTTCCTCAAATATCCGCAACATCTCAGGGGTTCCGTAACGACCCGTGTCTATAGGCAGAATAGGCAAATCAATTTTCCCTCGACAAAAGGATATGCAGATTAAACATTAATGTTTTACCACAGCAATGACAGAGTAAAACTAAAGGGAAGGAGGCTTGGGCTTGGAGGCATCGATTGCGGTGTTAGATAAAAAAGGCGGCAACACAACATTCAGCACGTATGATACTCAGCGATGTATACGCTTTGGAGAGGCAATAGTCTTCTTCGATGGCAAAATTTACAATGTAAATTTGGACTCTTTTGGCAAAGAGATCATTGCTAAAAAACTTCAACAGGCAAACTCCTTCAAGGCAAGCGAGAGCTTTATCGATGAGGTTGAAGGTGACTTCGCATTCATTATAACCGAGCCCAGCCGAATAATAGCAGGGAGAGACCCAATAGGAGTTCAACCCCTGTACTATGGGGAGAACAACAACAAAGTTGCTTTTGCTTCCAATCGGAAGGCATTGTGGAACATTGGCGTTGACGAGGCGAGATCGTTTCCACCAGGACATGTGGCGTTTGCTAGTCGAGGAGTCTTCAAATTCAAGCCTGTCAAGACCCTGGTTTACTCAGAACCAAAACAGATAACTATGCAGAAAGCCACGGAAAAACTGCAGAAATTGTTGGAGAAGGCTATTCACGAACGCGTTTTGGGAACGAAAGAGGTTGCAATTGCATTCTCAGGTGGTTTAGACAGTAGCATTATCGCGTTTCTGGCGAAGAAGTATCCAGTGAATGTTAACCTAATTCATGTGAGCTTGGAAAATCAACCTGGAACTGAAGAAGCGAAAAGAGCGGCTGACACGTTGAACTTGCCGCTCCAAGTTTGCCTATTCAGGGAAGAGGATGTTGAAAGAATCATTTCAAAGGTTGTAGGTCTTATCGAAGAACCCGACCCTGTTAAGACAAGCATTGGCATACCATTTTACTGGGCGGCGGAGAAAACTGCTCAGTCAGGATTCAAGGTGTTGCTCACAGGGCAAGGTGCAGATGAGCTTTTTGGGGGCTATCAACGCTACGTCAAAAAGTACTTGATTGATGGCGAGAAAGAAGTGAGGAAAACCATGTTTGACGATGTAGTCAGGATTCATGAGAATAACCTTGAAAGAGACATGAAAATCTGCAATTTTCATAGCGTGGATCTTCGTTTGCCTTTTATTGCACACCAAATCGTCGAACTCGCTATGGCTATGCCCGTTGAATTGAAAATCGAAAGGCATGCGGATACACAAAGAAAACTTGTCTTGAGGAAGGCCGCAGAGAACATGGGCTTACCCTCATCAATAACAGAGAAACCAAAAAAGGCTATGCAGTACTCTACAGGGATAAATAATGCGCTTAAAAAGATAGCGAAGAAACAAAAAGCAACTATAGCCGACTACGTGAAAAAAATATTTCTTAGCCAAAATACTCCAAAATGATGTATGGCACCTTCCAGTAAATCCATCATATTTGGGTCTTTTGACTAATTCAGTATCTATAGAAGGCAAGGCAATACAGAGCAACTTTTCGAAATCTCGATTATAACATTAAATGATGAGTCTTTCTGAGTACGCTTTAAAGTTTATATAGAAAAGTAGATTGTCACTCTAAATTTCTGGCAAATTAAACGCTTAATAGGAGATTTAGAAAAGTGACTTTGATTAATTTGGATAACTCAAAAGAAGTCTTAGAATGGCTTCAGAGCATTAAGAGCAAACAAACAAAGATGCAATATAAATCAAAATGGGAAATTTTCTTAAACTATTGCAAGACCAAAAACTTAGCTTCTAATGGTCATGACATTTTAGAAGACATGAAAGAGAGACGCAAGAATCTTAGTTGATATCTCTGCTTTCATTATTCAAAAGATTAAAAAAAATAACGGACAAACATATAATTCGCCTTACGACATGGAACACGACATAGATGAATTCTTAGCTAACTACAGAGTTAAGCATGGTGTCGGTTACTACGCAAGTAGACGCTATTTTGAAGATTTTTGCACGGTTGGCTACTTCGAAAGAACAACAACCATAAAAAGTCATTTCAAAATAGTTTATAACCAAATTTGGAAAAATGCGTTTTACATTCAATTTACGAACCCTTAATTTAACTAATTAACATCAAAACGAGTTAAAGTAAACTAAATCAAAATTAGTTTATATTTATACTTATATACACACAACTTACTACACAACTTACTATAATAGTCAGTAATTTTTGCTGATTCCCCTTTTGAAAAGATGTGTGTATAATGTGTGGATAAAAAGAAACGCTAATAGTCTAACCCTGTCCTTTTTTGTTCTTGTCAAAATTCACCAGAACGACTTCGAAAGCAAGCAAACTAAACTTTGCGGTATTTGCGATGTTTACATAAAACTTCCACGCATTAACTACGTCTATCCTATTGTTGCATTCCTCATTAATTAGAAGACTCAGTTCTCCTGCTAAATTTTCAAGTTCAGTGTAATTCATTTTGAACCATTCAGTTTTATTGTCAGCTTCAATTTTGTTTTCAACTTCAAAATGAACGGTTATTGCCAGAAGACTTTGCAGGCTTTTTGAACCGCGATTGCTACTTCTGTAAGATTTGCTAGTTTGACCGAAACACACGATTCATTATTCTTTTTATTACCAATACGCCAAGAATACACATCTATTAACTTGACGTTACTCTTTTCAATATTTTGGTCTTCAATTAAGTTTCGAATGGAGACTTGGATCATATTACAGTCTTCATCTGTAGAAAGATATATTGTGGATTCTTGGTTTAATAATCCTCTGGCTATGAAAGATTTGCAGAAAATTGTCTTCCCAACGCCCGATGGACCTGTGAGTAGATAAATGCCTCGAGGAAGCTCCTCTTAAGCCAAGAGACTAGTGAGGAGAAAAACATCCATTGAAACCTTTTTTCACATACTATTTTGATCCACAGCCATACCATGGTTTATCATCTGGTGTAACTAGTGTTCCAATATTTAATCTGTTGAGACCAGAATATACGTCAATGACATTGCATATTTCAAGCAATGCTTCATCGTCTAATCCGTCATGTTTAACTGCTTCCGTATAAACATTAATACAATACTCACATCCGCTCATTATTGATACAGTAAGAGCAATAATATCTTTGGTTTTTTTGTCAAGTTTGCCTGACTTGCTCATAATATCCTGAATTTTCTTCCAAGTAATATCTAAATAACTAGGATTATTGGCTATAGCTTTGTACATATTTGGAACGAAAGCAATATCTAATGCTTTTTTGATTTCATCATAAATCTCTTTTACTTTTCCAGTAGCTTCTGATTCTTCAATCATCTTAATTGAGGCTTTCTTCGTATTAGTTTTTTTCATCTCAGAATTATTAATCTGACATGTTTCTTCTTTTTTATTTTCTTTAATTATCAATTTTCCCCTATATTTAATTTCTTTTTTCATCTATCATGCTTGTGTCAACGTAACCGTCTAGGGGTACGAATCTAACTCCTTTCGCATTATCAGGAATTGTTCTCTTGTAATCTCACCTTTTGCATATCGTTCTCTTAGAATCTCCAGTGCTCCTCCACTTCGGTAACGTGAAGATCGCCCAGTTCTTGATGATCTAGTAACTAGATAATATATGGCGTAAGCTATCAACGCAATTAATATAGGCACAAAGAGCATGCCCCACCATCCTCCGAATCCCATCATTTCAATCATTCACCCTAAAGATTCAACTTTCGCATAATACGAACGAATTTTTTTAAAAAAACCATAATTTATTGTAATACAACAAAAATATAAAGGTACTAGAACAAAAATTGGAATACGACATCAACAAAATTTAGAAAGCAAAAAAACCCGTTTTTTCTTTATGCTTTTGATATTGAAGATTTCATACTTGAAAAGTATCAGAAGAAAGGATAATAAAATTGGAAGAACAACAAAAGAAACTCCGGATCTTAGATAAAACTAAAAAAAGAGGGGAGTTGTCATCGGTGACAACTTTAATTTTTTTTCTTTAAGTTTTTCTAGTTCTTGGAGTGCGTTTAATCCGTGTAGCTCTCCAAAGGTTTTAATTGATGCACAATTAACAGTTTGGTCTTATTAGCTTTTTACCAATTAGTTGACATGTTATCTCCAAGAGAAATGGAGGAATTCAACAAGAAACCAGATAAGTCACAGTAAGACTCCCCTGCCCTCTGTGAAAAATCAAAATTTTAAGCCTTAAATTTAATTAGAGAATTTATCAAAATTTCGGAGCGCCTTAAGATGTTTAGCCAAAAACATTATATTGAAATTGCGAAACTAATCAGAGAGACAAAGACCACAACTAAAGACGAATTCTTTAAAGAGCTAATAAAACTCTTTAAGAGAGAATACGAAAGATTTAGCCTTCAGAAGTTTCTTAAAGCCTCTGAGCTAACACTTTAGGAGATAAAGAACCATGAACAACTTAAGCGCGATTGAGACGCTTCAAACATCTCTAAAATCTGACTTGAATAGGTCAGAAATTAAGAGTGTTGCTCTATCTTTATATAGGAATAAAACTTTGTTTCAAGACGCTCAAAGTGATATTAGGAGGATTCTAGTTGAGTGAAGTTCAGTTACGCGTAGGGGATGCACGCCAGCGAGATGTTGGGCGAGGCATCGCTCGCATAGACCAGAGAACAATGCAGAAGCTAGGCATAAGCGCTGGAGATGTCATAGAGATAGTTAACAAACGAACAACCAGCGCGATAGCATGGCCAGCTTACAGTGAAGATCAAAACCGAGAAATAATACGGATTGACGGTTTTACTCGCAAAAACGCAGGGGCAGCTATAAACGAGTATGTAGTCATTAAACCCGCAAGAGTTAAAACCGCACTAAGCATAACGCTCGCGCCGGTAGACATGCGGCTGAACGTTGACGAGGACTTTACTAACTTCGTCAGGAATAGGCTTATGGAACGCACGCTCGTAGAAGGCGACACAACTCTGGTCATGATGCTTGGACACGCCATCCCTTTCACGGTTACGAAAACCCGTCCCCACGGAATAATCAAAGTAACAGCTGAAACAAGGCTCACGATTCTAAACGAGCCAGCACCAGAGACGAAGGGATTACCCAGAACAACATACGAAGATATTGGCGGTTTACACGAGGAGATTCAGCGCGTCAGAGAAATGGTGGAGCTCCCACTTAGACATCCCGAGCTCTTCCAAAGGCTCGGAATAGAACCGCCAAAAGGCGTCCTGCTTCACGGTCCACCAGGATGCGGCAAGACATTGTTAGCTCGCGCAGTTGCCAACGAGTCAGAAGCAAATTTTTACTCAATCAACGGCCCAGAGATTATGAGCAAATTCTATGGAGAATCCGAAGCGCGATTACGAGAAATATTCCAGCAAGCTCAACAAAACGCTCCAAGCATAATCTTCGTTGACGAACTAGACGCCATAGCACCCAAACGTGAAGAAGTAACCGGCGAAGTTGAGAGGCGTGTAGTCGCTCAACTGCTGGCTTTAATGGATGGTTTGTCAGGAAGAGGCAATGTCATAGTTATCGGTGCGACTAACCGCCCAAGTGCACTTGATCCAGCATTGCGTAGACCCGGAAGGTTCGACAGGGAAATCGAGATAGGCGTTCCGGACAAACAGGGCAGACATGAAGTGCTTCAAATTCACACTCGTGGAATGCCTCTCCATGGCATCGAAAAAGCTGAAGGAGAAAAATCAGGCGAAGATGTTGACCTCAAAAAACTAGCGGAAATGACGCACGGTTACACAGGCGCAGACCTGTCCGCGCTAGGCAGGGAAACCGCTATGAAAGCGCTCCGAAGGTACCTGCCCCAGATAAATCTGGAAGAGGAACGCATACCTCCTGAAGTGCTTGAAAAAATGGAAGTTACAATGGACGACTTCGTTAATGCTTACAAAGAAGTCACTCCTACAGCCATGCGAGAAGTGTACATTGAGATCGCCTCTGTAAACTGGGATGATATCGGTGGATTAGATGAGGTCAAACAGCATTTAAAGGAAGCTGTTGAGTGGCCGCTGAAAAAACCAAAAATCTTCAGTAGGCTCGGGATAAAGCCGCCAAAAGGCATACTTCTCTATGGACCTCCTGGATGTGGCAAAACCATGCTAGCCCGTGCAGTGTCAACCGAAAGCGAAGCCAACTTCATAACTATCAAGGGGCCAGAAGTGTTCTCAAAATGGGTTGGAGAATCCGAGAAAGCCATTAGAGAAGTCTTCAGGAAAGCTCGGATGGCTGCTCCTGCAGTAGTATTCTTGGACGAAATGGATTCACTTGCACCACGTCGTGGTTTAGGTTTCTCCGACAGTGGCGTATCAGAACGAGTCATAAGCCAGTTGCTCACTGAAATGGATGGAATTGTAACCTTGCAGGACATAGTTGTTATTGCAGCGACTAATAGGCCAGACATGGTAGACTCGGCAATTTTGAGGCCTGGAAGATTTGATAGGTTGATTTATGTACCAGAGCCAGATGAACAAAGCAGGCTTCAAATATTCAAAATCTACACGAAAGAGATGCCTCTAGCTAAAGACGTAAACTTAAACCAGCTTGCCTTAATAACTAAATACTATTCAGGCGCAGACATTGAATCGATTTGTCGGGAAGCAGCCATGCACACCCTGAGGCGAGATATCAAAGCTACCGAAGTTACGATGAAAGATTTCCAAGACGCAATTAAAGAGATAGGTCCATCCGTAACGCCCGAGATGGAGAAATGGTACAAGAACTTCATGCAGCAGATTCGACAGATACAGAAACCAGCAACTCCCGTTGCTTAGGAAGAGTAGGCGTATGCCATCAGTTAAGACTTGGAAAATCCGACCTTCCTACTTCGTTGTACTAGAAATCCTAAACAAGAAAGGTGACTTGATAGACGATGACCTCTTTAGTCAGCTAAAAGAAGAGTTTAACGATTTAGGGTACAAAGACTTCAACAACATCCTGTTGCGGTTGGAAGTCAGCGGAAAAATCCGCACCACTTCCATGTCCCGCGGAAAACGACGCGTCGAGCTTATACAGTAAATATCAGTTACTAATGCTAAGTGTGCAGTTAATGAAAGAAGCGACAGACGTCATCGTTGTCGGAGGCGGCCCTGTCGGCAATTTTACGGCTTTGAAATTAGCCAAAATGGGCGCCAAAGTTGCAGTTTTCGAAGAGCACAAAGAAATCGGCTCTCCATCACACTGTGCAGGGCACTTGAGCATAAGAAGTCTGAGAAACTTGGGCTTATATCCGCTCCCCGGCAAAATCGTGGAAAACACTTTCTCAAAAGCCAACTTCTATGCCCCTTCAGGCTTTAAATTCTCTATTCAACTTGCCAAGCCAGTCACATGCTCCGTCAACCGCAAAGCCTTCGACAAATACATTGCAGATAAAGCCGAAGCCGCAGGCGCAAACTACCGTCTCAACTCCAAAGTCCAATCCCTGCTGATGGATGACGACACCATAAAAGGTGTGAAGGTCAAGCAACAAACTAGCACTGAAAGCCTTCCAGCTAAAATTGTCGTTGACGCGGAAGGAATTTCCTCCCGACTATTAAGGCAAGCGGGCTTAACAGCACTTAGCTTTGAAAGCCTTGTCTACGCGGTGGAAGCGGAAGTAGAAAACGTCAAAGATGTGCAGTTGGACGCGGTTGAAGTTTTTATGGGGGAAGCATATGCGCCGGGTTTTTACGCTTGGATTATGCCTAGGCTTGACGGAACCGCGAAGGTGGGACTAGCAACGAAGAATGGTAACCCAAAAGAGTTTTTGAAAAGACTTGTGCGAAAGCATCCCGTGGCTTCAAGACAACTAGGCACAGCGAAAATCACATTCTCTACGTTTCACCCCATAACATTGGGCGGACCAATCGCTAAGACTTACTCAAACGGTTTTCTAGCCGTAGGTGATGTGGCGTCTCAGGTGAAACCTACCACTGGAGGCGGAGTGATTTTCGGATTAACATGTGCTGGAATCGCAGCGGAAGTCGCCAACGAAGCACTGCGAAGAAATGATGTTTCCTCGAATTTCTTGCAGTTTTACCAGAAACGTTGCGCAGACAGATTGAGGTTTGACTTCAGGATTATGCTCAGACTTAGACGCTTTCTTGATTCTCTTTCTGACGAAAAGATAGAGCAAGTTTTGAGGTTCTGTTCAAGAATAGGTTTGAATAAAAAGTTGAAGAACGTTGAAGAAATAGATTTTCAGGGTAAGTTACTGCTTAAAATCTTTACGAAGCCTGCCATGTTTGCGGCTATGGCTTATTTCCTTAAGCTTTACTTGTCAGCAAATCCTTAAAATCTCAAGTGAACAACCTGTTAAAAGACAGTGGGAAAATCAAAAATGGGTGAATTCGAATACAAACAAGTCATCGTTTTTCGCAGTGATTTGAAACTTAGTAAAGGAAAGATTGCAGCTCAAGCTGGGCACGCAGCGGTTTCTGCGGCGCAGAAAGCCCATAACCGGTACAGAGGCTGGTGGGACGCTTGGATCTACGAGGGGCAGCGTAAGGTGGCGGTTAAGGTGAAAGATGAAAAAGAGCTTTTGGAGCTTGAAGAGCAGGCTAATGATTTGGATTTGCCTAATGCTTTGATTGTTGATAGTGGCCTTACGGAAATTCCTCCGGGCACGGTTACCTGTTTGGGAATTGGGCCGGCTCCAGCGGCAAAAGTTGACAGAATAACTAGCAAGCTTTCATTGTTATAATAAAAGGCGTATAGAACTTGAGTGTTCCAAAAATTGACAAGCTACTAGGACTAGAAGTTTACGCCACTGAAACCGCAGGCTTGGGTGGGGTTATCCGGGAGTCTGTGGACGATTTCAAGGTTGAAGAAATTCTTGTTGACGGCTCCAAAGCTGAAATTAAAATAACTCAAGATAAATGTGTTTTAGGTGCGTCAACGTCCAAGCGAAGGTATTTGCTGTGTGTTTTGGTCAAGCGTAACTGGGACACTTTCATAGCGCTATGGAATATCAGGAAGCAGTTGGCTCTAGGTCAAAGGCAAATTCAAATTGCAGGCATAAAGGATGCTAAGGCTGTTACGGCCCAGTATATAACGGTTGAAAACTGTTCCTTGGAGGACGCTAAAAAAGTTAGCGTTAAAGACATCGAAATCCACCCTGTCGGATACGTCCATGAAAAGCTATCATCTTATTATCTTCTGGGTAACCACTTCATAATAAAAATCAAAGCAACCAAGCATTCAGCATCAACTGTTAAAAAGTTAGTAGTTAAAGTCGCGGAAGCAGTTAACTCGGCAGGTGGAATTCCCAACTTTTTTGGGCACCAACGCTTCGGAACAACTCGCCCTATAACACACTTCGTGGGAAAAGCCATAATTGAAGGAGACTTTGAAGAAGCTGCAATGCTTTTTTTGGCTAAGCCAAGCGCCCATGAACACCCTTCATCCAGAACCGCTCGCAAAGAACTGCAATCAACACAGGATTTCAAGCAGGCTCTGCAGAATTTTCCCAAACAACTCCGTTTCGAAAGATTGATGCTTAGCCACTTGGTTGAGAAACCAGATGATTTCGTTGGTGCCTTCAAACGGTTGCCTGTTAAGCTTCAGGTGCTTTTTGTCCAATCGTATCAGTCCTATTTGTTTAACCGTTTCTTAAGTGAAAGGATTAAGCGCGATTATTCTTTGAACAAGGTTGAACCAGGAGATTATGTCGTTAACGTGGAACGTTCAGGCTTACCCATGGTTAACGTAAACAAAATGGTTTTTGCAGAATCCGTTGTGGAAGCTAATGAAAGGGTCAAGACTGGAAAAATGCAAGTTGCTTTGCCTCTAATCGGAACAAAGCAGAAACCCTCCCAAGGTGCTATGGGAAGAATAGAGCGCCAAATCCTTGACGAAGAAGGCATTCAAACAGGAAACTTTAGGGTTAAAGAGATGTTCAAGATCGGCATCAGAGGCGGGCTACGCGCGGTTCTCACGCCAGTTCAAGACTTCAAGTTGCACGACATTTCAAACTCTATCCCATACCAAAGCGAGAATCAAGTTGAATTAAGTTTCATGCTGATGCGCGGTTCTTACGCTACGGTGCTTCTTAGGGAAATAATGAAACCAGAAAAGCCAATAATGGCTGGGTTTTAGTTTTATAAGCAGATTGCGGTAAATCTGATAAGTCAGAAAACAAAAAGTATACTTGCAGAAGGCCTTTCGTGATGGAAACCGAGCAAAAAGCTACAATATCGGTTCACAAACCAGATATTAAGGAAAAAATTTTCTTCATAAGTACAGGATTGCTAATGAGCGTGCCCTTCACGTTGTTTTTCTCTAACCTCTCAAACGAGTTGTGTGTTGCAATGCCCCTCCTATTTGCGCAAGTCTGCGCCATAGTCATTTTTGCCCCATTCACAGAAGAAGTTGCCAAAGTCTTTCCACTGTTTTACCGTCATGGAGAAACTGAAAGATCTTTTCTTGATTTGGGGATTCTAGTTGGAGTAGGTTTTGGTTTAACGGAGTTCGCACTTTACGTTTTCACATTAGGCGCGCCTTTCTTTAGCAGAATACTAGGAATAATTTTCCATGCCTCAAGCGCCTGTATAACTGCTTTCGGAATAGCTAAAAAGAAGCCTTTATTGTTTTATATGATTGCTGTTTTTGCTCATCTGGTTTATAACTTCCTTGCTTTGTTCTCAGACGAGGTTTCCTTCCTTTACATACCTGCTATGTTCATTTTGTTCGGGACATTTCTTTTAGCGTGGCGCCTTTACCACCGAACTTCAGAAATAATAGTGTTATAGTTCTATTTGAAAAGCCAAATTACACCAAAGTGCATTCATATTGGCGAATATACTGGCTTTATGGTTGAACTTTATCTGTTGTCGCCAAATCTCGAAGCCTGTTAACCCCATCTATTTCGTTTACAAAATCAGCAACGCTTTTCGGTACAAGTTTTGTCCAGTTTTCACCTGCAAGCATTTTTTCTCGGACGAGAGTTGAGTTGTAGACTTTTCTTCGGAAGAATTGTATGTTCTTTACTTTATATCCTGCTTCCATGAAAAGCCTTCGCGTCAAAGGTTCATTTGAATAGACGACATCGAAGTGTGGTGTGTAACCTTCCAGCGCAGAGACCCACAGCATATGCAGATGCACATCTGGAACGGGAACAACCCAAAGTCGAGAGTAGTCTAGGCCTGCTTCCTGCAAAGCCCGACGAATCATAACCACCCTTTCGCCTGCGGTAAACGGATTATCGATGTTGTGGCTATACTGTGCGCTGCCGATTACAATTACGATCTCCTTAACTTTCTTTAAAACATCTTCTATAGCTTCAAGGTGGCCTAAGTGAAATGGCTGAAATCTTCCAACGTAAAGCCCGCGTTCAGTCATGATATGCCCCTTCCCTTTGAGGTTGAAAGCATCCTACTTTTATCATTTGCGATTTCAGAATCAAACACACAAACTAAGGAGCTATCCTAAAACGCAAATTAGAAACATAAATAATAGCATACAAATATAGAGCGAGAATTCTCACCTAAAAATAAGTCTTTGAGCAAGACAATGGATAGCTGCATATAGCAAGTTAACCAACCAACAACTAGAGAGAAGCCGAAAGATAAAATAAGAGCTAAAGAAGAGTTATAGCCCTTGAGGCTGAAAGCGTGTCGTCAATAATTGAAGACCTGATTGCAAGAAAAATATTCAACAACAGAGGAGACGAAACCATAGAGGTTGACGTTATAACAACTTCTGGCTTCGGAAGAGCTTCTGCTCCAGCTGGAAAAAGCCTAGGTAAAGCCGAAGTTGCCTACTACCCTCAAGGTGGAGTAGATCAGGCGCTTAAGGCAATTGATGATTTGATAGCTCCTGAACTCGCAGGATTGAACGCTGATTTCCAGGAAGAAATTGACAATACCCTCCACGAGATTGATGGCACCAAAAACTTCAAAGTTATTGGTGGAAACACAGCCTTCGCTGTTTCATTAGCCAATGCAGAGGCAGCGGCAAACTCTCATGGCCTTCTTATATTCCAATTTATTGGTGGAAACGCAGCTAACACACTTCCTTTTCCACTTGGGAATACTATAAGCGGTGGGCAACACACCCGAGGTAAAACCCCGGATATTCAAGAGTACTTAGCGCTTCCCAACGGGGCAGAAACATTCTTAGAAGCCGCGACAGCAAACGCTAAAATCCACAAAAGGATAGGTGAACTCTTAAAAAAGAAAGATAAACTCTTCAGTGGTGGAAAGGGCTCAGAGGGCGCATGGGTTGCTAACATCGGCAACTTAGATGCCTTCGAAATTATATCCAAAGCCTGCGAAGAAGTAGGTAACGAGTTGGATTTTGAGTGCGGTTTCGGAATTGATGTTGCCGCATCCTCGCTATGGAATGAAAAAGAGAAGAAGTATTTTTACCAGCGTGACGGAAAAAAGATTGATGCAGGTGAACAGTTAGATTTCATTTTAGATCTGATTGAAAAATATCATCTTGTTTATGTTGAAGACGCTTTTGAAGAAGAAGACTTTGAAAGCTACAAAGAACTAACTAAGAAATCTAAAAATTGTTTGATCTGCGGTGACGACCTTTTCACGACCAACAATGAACGATTAAACTATGGAATAAAGCTTAACGCGGCAAACTCAATAATAATTAAGGTCAACCAGATCGGCACTCTTACAGATGCTTTGGAAACAATCGAAAACGCGCAAAAACACGGATACACAACGGTTATGTCACACCGTTCTGGTGATACATGCGATTGGCACATAGCCCAATTGGCAGTGGCCTTTAAGTGTCCAATAATAAAGACAGGAGTTGTTGAGGGAGCACGAATAGCTAAAATAAATGAGCTAGTGAGAATTGAACATTTCTTAGGGAACAGAGCCAAAATGGCTGATTTAAAAATCTAAGGAGAGAACCAAAATGGCAGAAGATGAATCAAAAGAAAATACGATCGAAAACGATGTTGAAGAAAATGAAATTGAAATAGTTCCAGACAGGACTCCAAAAAGGGGTTCTGCCCCAATCCCAGAAACAATAACTGCAGATGACCTTTTATTACCGCGAGACACAATGCTATCAGCAGGCATACATATTGGAACAAGAATGAAAACCCGAGACACGGAACCGTTTATATACCGTGTCAGACCAGATGGATTATTTGTTCTTGACGTTCAAAAAACTGACGAACGCGTAAGGGTTGCCGCTAAATTCTTAGCGCGTTTTGATCCCTCAAAAGTAGCAGTGGCAGCAAGCAGACTTTACGCTCACGAGCCAGTTAAGAAGTTCTGCGGATTAATTGGCGCCAAGCCCGTGATAGGGCGTTTCATACCCGGACTTCTAACAAATCCGTTGTATCCGAACCGGATCGACCCAGAAATAATAGTTGTCTCTGACCCGAGAGCAGATGCTCAAGCAGTCAAAGAAGCCTCAAGAGTGGGCATACCAATAATTGCTTTATGTAGCACCGACAACGAGTTCGCCGGAATAGACCTAGTTATACCAACAAACAATAAGGGCAGAAGAGCCTTGGCAGTTATCTTTTGGCTACTCGCAAGACAAATCCTGAGAGAAAGAGGCGAACTTTCAATCGACAAGGACCCCCCATTGTTAATTGAAGATTTTGAAGCTAAACTCTCAAGGGACGAGGAGGACACGTAACTTAGATGAAAATTCGGCGTCCAACCCAAGCAGGTGCCTTCTACGAGAGTGACGCCGAATCATTAAAAACACAAATTGAAAATTGTTTCCTCCAAGAACTTGGTCCAAAGAAATATCCACAAGTCAACAAAAGCGGTCCTAGAAAAGTGGTTGGCTTGGTTTGCCCTCATGCCGGGTACATGTTTTCAGGCGCTGTAGCAGCCCACTCATACTATGAACTTGCTCAGGATGGCAAACCAGATACCCTAGTGATTCTGGGACCAAACCACACAGGCTACGGCAGCGCTTTATCTTCAATGAACGAGGGTATTTGGCGAACTCCTTTAGGCGATGTGGAAATTGATGTTGAAACATCCAATCTAATAGTGCAGGAAACACGCATTATTGACGTGGACGAAGCCGCGCACCGTTTTGAACACTCCATTGAGGTTCAACTACCCTTTCTCCAGTACCTTTACGGTTCTGAATTCAAATTTGTCCCAATATGCTTCCGGATGCAGGATTTATCCTCTGCCGTCGAAGTCGGACAAGCTTTGGCTAAAGTCTTAGCCAAAAAAAACGCGTTAGTTATTGCCTCATCCGATATGACCCATTACGAACCACAAATAAAAGCCGCTGCAAAAGATAAATCGGCGCTCAAGGCTGTGGAAGAATTGGATGAAAAGCGGTTCTACTCAATTATCGAAACACAAAATATAACCGCCTGCGGCTACGGGCCAATAACTACCGTGATAACCGCCGCAAAAGGCTTGGGCGCAAAAGGAGCAAAACTCCTCTGCTACAAAAGCAGTGGTGACGTAACGGGCGACTACTCAAGCGTTGTCGGATACGCAGCAGTAAGCTTTAAAAAATAAACCCTGACAATGATTTATGAATCAGTAATGCGGCGAAACTATTTGAGGCAGAGACTCCAAAGGCTGCCACTGTTGGTAATAAAAAAACTTGATAGTCTCAAATAGACTTCAAATATTTTACCCTGAAAAGAATCAGTGGAGCGAGCGTTGCAGAAGTGGTTTCATCAATGAGAGTATTTGACTTCGGGCGGGAATTGCTTAAGATATTGGCAATTGTGACCATGGTGGTGGATCATATTGGAAATATTCTCTACCCTGACTTGCTTTTCCTCCAGATTATTGGCCGGCTTTCCTTTCCCATATTTGCTTACCTGATAGTTATCGGCGTGGAAAGCACGAAGAAACCTTTGAAGTATATGGTGACACTTCTTTTTTTTGCAGTGTTTTCTCAGTTTCCTTATTTTATGGCTTTTGGGATTGAGCCTTTTGAAAGGCTGAATATCCTTTTTTCACTGTTGCTAGGCGCCGTAACCATATACTTTTATGCCAAGCGAAATCCCTTAGCTTTTTTTCCCCTATTAGTATCAATGATTTTACCGACTGAAGGAAGCTATTTTGCGGTGCTCACCGCGGTAGGCATGAAGCTTCTGAAGGACACTCCGAAACTTGGAGCTCTCGTTCTTTTCGTCCTTAACCTCCAATTTGTGTTACTCTCCTCCGAAATTCACACCCAAATCCAAATTCTTTCGCTGTTTGCGGTACCTCTAATCTTTCTTCACATTAAAAACAAGATGAGAAAAGAGATTCTTATTCCTAATAACTCTCTTGCTTACTCGCTGAGAAAGTACTTTTTCTACGTCTTCTATCCGCTACATCTGGCGGTATTGTATTTCATGAATTTGCTTGTTCTCTAAAGAGCTTTGTTGACGCTACTTTCAGACTATATTGATTAAGTTCTCTCACTATGAAAAGCATAAACTTCATGGATGCACAACGGTTAAGACGCCCTAAACACAGCAGGACGTCTGTACCATTCCGATATTTAAAAAGTGTTATTAGTTTTTCTCATAGCCTATAAGTCGGATTTAACTGGATGTTTGCAAAGAGAAAACCTTGGTTCAAGTTTTGGCCTGCAGCAGTGCCTGAAAACCTCGATTACCCTGAGGTTCCGCTTCACCAACTTCTCAGAAAGAGCGCAAAGAAGCATCCTGAAGCCTTAGTCTTGGTTTTTTTTGAACGGGAAATTACATATGCCGAGTTAGATTTGCTTTCAGACCAATTCGCGGCGGCACCTGCTGCTTTGGGTGTGAAGAAGGATGGCAAGGTCGCAGTTTTCCTACCCAACATTCCCCAGTTTATAAACGCTTATTTCGGAGCCCTCAAGGCAGGTCCAGTTATAACAGCCATAAGCCCCATGCGTAAGGAACGGGAAGTTGCCTATCAACTAAACGACTCTCAAGCTGAGACTATAGTCTCCTTGGACACGATTTACCCAATCATAAAGAAGGTTTGGCGGAAAACCAAGCTAAAAAACGCCGTAGTCACGAAGATGGAAGAGTACGGTTCTAAAAATCCCGTTATCAGGAAAACCCACAAGTCCCAAACGTTCACTCCTTCCAAGAACTGATGAACTACCATGCAAAGCCTCCTCGATTGGATATCAACCCAAGAAAGGACTTAGCTGCTTTGCAGTACACGGGCGGCACAACAGGCACCGCTAAAGACGCCATGATGACTCATCTGAATTTGGTTTCGAACGCTTTTGCTTTTGCGGCTTGGATAAGAGGCACTGCAGAAGACCGGTCTCTTACTGCTTTGCCATTATTCCACATTTAAGGCATGACCACAAGCATGACTGTACCTGACAGCTAGCCGCCAAGATGGTGTTGCTTCCACGCTTTGAACCTACTGCAGTCTTAGAAACAATCCCGAGGCATAGGGTGACGGTTTTCTGTGTGGTCCTCACCATGTACTCGTTGCTTCTGGCTAACCCTGCGATTGGCAAGTTCGACCTAACAAGCACACGTGTGTGCATTTCAGGTGCATCGCCGCTTCCACCGCGAGTCCAGAAGAAATTCATGCAAATTACAGGCCGTTTCCTAGCGGAAGACTATGGCTTAACCGAAGCGTCGCCAGTCACTCATTGCAACCCCGTGGATAAGTCCATGCTCACCGTAAGAGTAGGCTCAATCGTTTGCCCATTCCTGACACAGATGCTCGCACCGTCGACATAGAAACAGGCTCAAGAACTCTTGAACCGGGCGAAATAGGAGAACTCGCCGTCAAAGCACCCCAAGTGATGCTTGGGTACCGGCGGCGCCCCGAAGAAACCAGACATGTCCTTCGCGACGGTTGGCTCTTAACAGGCGATATTGCGCGAATGGACTTAAATGGCTATTTCTACATAACAGACCGCAAGAAAGACCTCATTAAGTACAAGGATTACAGCGTGTACTCCCGAGAAGTTGAAGATGTGCTTTACGAGCATCCGCCCGTGAAGCTTTGCGCCGTAGTCGGTAAGCCCCGCCCAGTTGTCGGCGAAATTCCGAAAGCCTTCATTGTGCTTAAAGAGGGCGCTAAAGCCTCGGAAGCAGAAATCATAGCGTTCGTCAAAGAGAAAGTAACTCCTTACAAAGTATTGCGTGAAGTAGAGTTCAAGCAAACGTTGCCCATAAGCGCCTCAGGCAAAGTCCTAAGGCGAACGCTGCAGGAAGAAGAGAAACGAAACCAACACAGCTGATCCTCTGTGTTTATTTTTTCTTCTTGGTTTTGCTTATTTTATCCGATTTTTTCTCTTATCCACCTCATAATGAGTAGCGTCAAGAATGTGGCTGCGAAAAACTGAAAACATAATTATTGATAAACCTCACCGTCCTCCCAATGATGAGCGGGTAACCAACACGCCACCGATAACTATGCAACCAGTCAGGACAAGGGCAACACCGAACATTAAACCCTTCATGCAACCTCACGTATTCTATGAAAACAAATAATTTTTTAATTCCATAATAACCTTTCCGCCACTTGTTACTCGGGGAACAATCCTTAGTTGGAGTTCGAAACCTATAAGAGAAATGTCTTGCCTCTGTCTCAGAGAAGGCCTAACACTTGCGCGTTAAAATCAACGTTACAGGCATCGTTCAAGGCGTGGGTTTCCGCCCCTTCGTATATCAGAGAGCAGTGCGAAACGAATTAGCAGGCTACGTGCGCAACAAGGGTGATGCAGGCGTAGAAATTCTACTCGAAGGCAATGAGCAAAACATACAGAATTTCATGCGCGACCTGAACGAAAAGAAGCCGCCCCTCGCACTCGTACATAAGGTAATCAAAACGCCGGTCGTGGGCAAAAACGAACATGCAAAATTCACCATCTACAAGAGCTCTGAGGAAACAGAGCTTTCAGGTTCGGTTATCCCGCCCGATGTCGCTATATGTGACCATTGCTTGCGAGAATTAAGGAATCTAAGAGACCCTCGGCACGACTATTTCTTTATCACATGCACAAACTGTGGTCCACGATTCACCATTATTGAACGCTTGCCGTACGACCGCGAAAACACAACAATGCGCAAGTTTCCACTGTGCAGCTTCTGCCAACATGAGTATAGTGACCCAGTGAACAGGCGTTTTCACGCGCAAACCATAGCGTGCCCAACATGCGGACCCAAAGCCTACTTGACAGCAAACAGCGGTGAGCCCATTAAGCACGCTAGTCCGGTGCGTGAAGCTGGGAGATTGCTAAGTGAAGGCGCAATTCTCGCCGTGAAAGGATACGGAGGCTTCCACGTTGCCGCTTCTGCAACCCGAGACAACCCATTGCAGGCGCTTCGAAGAGCGAAGCACAGGAGGGCCAAGCCTTTTGCCATAATGGCGCGAAGCTTGAAAGCCGCAAAAGAGTTCGCCGAAGTAACTTCGAAGGAATCAATGCTGCTTTCTTCCTGTGCCCGCCCGATAGTGCTTCTGAATAAAAGTGATGCCTACAACCTTTCCACGTTGGTTGCTCCTGGCCTGCATAATGTGGGAGTTATGTTGCCTTACTCTGGATTGCATTATATGCTTTTCGACCGCGTGAACGACGCCGCGTTTGTGATGACAAGCGCAAACCCGCCTAACCAACCCATCGTCAAAGACAACGATGAAGCACTGAAAATCTTAGGTGGAATTGTAGACTATTTCCTGTTTACCAACCGCAAAATCGCCTACCGCTGTGATGACTCTGTCCTGCGAGTTCACGGCAACCACCCAGCGTTTATTAGGCGAAGCAGAGGTTACGCGCCCACACCCATAATGCTAAAAGAAAAATCAGAAAAGTGTGTCGTAGGCTTAGGCGGCGAACTAAACAACACAGCCTGCGTTCTGTTAGAGAACAAAGCTTTCATTAGCCAGCACATAGGCGACGTTGAAAACGTTGAAACCCGCTCTTTCCTCCAAAAATCTTTAAGCCACCTGGCTCGTTTAACCAACAGTCGCGTGGAAGCTGTAGCTTGTGATTTGCATCCGAAATTTACCACCACGCGATTAGCACAGGAGTTGACAGAACAAAACGGTTGGCAGCTAATCCAAGTGCAGCACCATCACGCCCATGTTGCGTCGTTGATGATGGAATATGCGGTAGACGAGTTAGTATGTGTAACCTGCGACGGCTATGGATATGGTGTTGACGGCGGCGCGTGGGGGGGTGAAATTCTGTTTTGCACGCGCGAATCTACGGGTTTCAAGCGGTTAGCGCATCTGGAACCGCAACCTTTGATCGGTGGAGACATGGCTACTTATTACCCCGTACGTATGGCGGCTGGAATGCTCAGCAAAAACATGAACGTGGAACCTTGGCTTCTTGAGCATAGTAGTCGTTTGCTTCACGGCGAAACCGAGGCGAAATTGGTCCTTCAGAAGCTCCAGAACGGCGACGGCCTCACCAGAACTACGAGTTGCGGTAGGGTTTTGGATGCAGTTGCCGCTGTTCTAGGTGTATGCTACGAGCGTACTTTCGAGGGTGAACCCGCCATCAAGCTGGAATCTGCTGCAATTAACGGCAAAGACGTGTTGAACATTGAGCCTATGATCGATGGCTCATCGTTGGATACATCGCAGATGCTTTACACAATCTTTAAGAAATTAGGTGCGGAGTCGGTAGCTAATTTGGCTTATTCTGCTCACGTCTACTTAGCCCGCGGCTTGGCTTCCTTAGCGATAGCGAAGGCATTTGAACAAGGTGTCAAGGCTGTGGGTTTTTCGGGTGGTGCAGCTTACAACCAGATTTTAGCGAAGGTTATGCGGCGGACGGTCAAGGCTTCAGGTTTGAAGTTTCTGGTTCACGACTCTGTTCCTGCGGGTGACGGCGGGGTTTCATTAGGTCAAGCTGTTGTGGGTGGGTTTTTCAAGGTTTAAACCATACTCTTTTTATCGCTGTTTACTCCCGTGTTTATCATGATGCATCAATGTGTTTGGCGATTCCAGCGCTTGTCATGGATTTGGAAGGCAGCAGAGCCCAAGTAGACTTCGGAGAAGGCGTCCTAAGGGACGTTAATGTGACGCTTGTAGACGCCAAAGTGGGCGACTACGTTTTGGTGCACGCAGGCTACGCCATCCAAACCGTGGACAAAGAAGACGCCCTTGAAACGTTAACCTTGTGGAAAGAGATTCTCGTGGCTGAAAAAGACCCCGGCAGCTGAATTGGAATGGCTGAGAAACTTAGGTTCCGAAACCCCGAACTGGCAAAAGAAATTGTACAGAAAATTCAAAAAGTAACGCCAAAGGATGAACTTGTGAAGTTTTGTCATATCTGCGGTACCCACGAGTGGACAATCACGCATTACGGCTTACGTAGCCTCCTGCCGCAGAACATTGAGGTAATTGCGGGACCAGGATGTCCCGTCTGTATAGTGCCAGCCGCTGAAATCGATGAGGCGGTGCAGCTGGCTCAAAAAGGCGTAGTAATAACTTGCTTTGGGGACGTTTTGCGCGTTCCTGGTAGCCACATCAGTCTGCTGGAGGCCAAAGCGGAGGGTGCTGATGTCCGCGTTGTTTACAGCGTTTCTGATGCCGTTGAAATGGCAAAGCGCGAACATGAGAAGGAGTTCGTTTTTTCGGCGGTAGGTTTTGAAACAACTGCCCCATCCACCGCGGTTGAGGCGCTTGGGAATCCACCAAAGAATTTTAGTTTCTTGGTTTCGCACAGATTAATTCCCCCTGCCATGGAGTTGTTGTTAGGTATAGGAGATCTGAAAATCAACGGTTTCATTGCACCGGGGCACGTGAGCACTATTATAGGTATGAAGCCATATGAACTGTTCCCGCGGGTTTACCGCATGCCCACGGTGGTGGCAGGTTTCGAGCCTATAGACGTTTTGATGGGAATCTACATGCTTTTGAAGCAGTATGTGGAGGGAACGGCTCGGCTGGAAAACGAGTATTCACGTGTGGTGAAGTGGGAAGGAAACCACAAGGCACTGAAAGTGATGGAGCAAGCGTTTGCGATTACGGGCGGCAACTGGCGCGGTATCGGCCGCCTCCCTGATTCAGCATTTAAGCTGCGTGATGAACTTTTAGCTTATGACGCCCACGAAAAGTATGGCGTTCACGTTGAGCAGGGCAAGGATATTCTGCTAGGGTGCGAGTGCCATTTGGTTATAATTGGTAAAATAAAGCCTAACGAATGCCCCATGTTCATGAAGGCTTGCACGCCTGCGAAGCCCATTGGGGCTTGCATGGTCAGCAGTGAAGGCACATGCAGAGTGTGGTCAAAAACTGCTTCGGCTTAAAAGATTAACTAATTATTTCTGCCTTGATTAATACAACATCAGTCAATGGCTTGTCATTTGCATCTGTTTCTTCATCCGCTATATCGTCGACAACTTCCATGCCTGAAATCACGGTACCGAAGACCGAATGTTTGGCGTCGAGGTAGTTGTTGTCTATAACGTTTATGAAGAATTGGCTGCTCCCCGTGTTCGGAAATCCAGTATTTGCCATGGATATGGTGCCGCGTTTGTTTTCGTTGGCGCCTTCAAGTTCATCTTGTATATTGGGAATTGACGGATCACCATATCCGGTTCCTGTGGGGTCGCCGCCTTGAATCATAAAATCGGCGATGACTCGGTGGAAGATTGTGCCGTCGTAAACGCCTTGCTCGATTAGGTTCCTAAAGTTGCTTGTGGTCATAGGTCTGTCATCTCGCAGTTGGATAGTTATGTCTCCTTTGCTAGTTTGTAATAGCACTTTTCCAGCTGGTACAGTGTTCATGCTGAATAGGTAAACTGTCACTGCGACAACTGATATTATGGTCAATAAACCTATTGCAAAGGGCAATTTTTTGCTTTTGCTTGGTTTATGCTTCAATTTTCTTTGTCTGCTTGACCTTCCGGGGCTCATATCCAAGACATCTGACTCTTATTTATTTAAATATGTCCCAAAATTAGTGAAGCATGATGTACGCTAGCAGATTCTTGGCACAGGGTCACCTACTGGTCGGGCGATTATCCGTTTGCCTCCAATCGATGTCTGCATGGCTACACCTTTGAAATCGTTTGTGGCTTCGCCGATAATCTGAGAGTCCTTGCCTTCAGCACTTTGTTTGAGCCAGTTCAGCAGCTGCTTTGCTTTAGCTGACACAGCTCCAATTACGATTTTTCCTTCATTGCCAACTTCAAGCGGATCCAAACCCAGCATTTCAGATGCAGTACGCACGTCTTCTCTGATGGGAATTTTGTCTTCGTAAATGAGTATCCCGACCTTGGATTTTTCACTAAGTTCGTTCAGGGCGTCAGCTAACCCGCCCCGTGTGGCATCTTTCAGGGCAACGACTCCACCGACTTCGCCAAGCATGCCTTGAATCAGCTTGTTCAGGGGTTTAACGTCACTTTTTATCTCGCTTCCAAAAGTTAATCCCTGCTGGGCTGAGAGCACTGCTAACCCGTGATCGCCTAACGTGCCAGACACAATTATCTTGTCGCCGAAGTTAAGATTGGAGTCTAGTAACCAACGCGACACAAAGCCTTTTCGATACTGCCTGATCATTTTAAGATTGTTCTCCAAAGCTGAAGTTCTTCTTCCGATTCCTGAAACGTTCATGACGCATCCGCCCAAGCTACCTTTCTCAACCACTTTCGTGTCACCCGTGACTATACCTACACCTGCTTCAACACAAGTTTTCCTCATGCTCACCAATATTCTCTCAAAATCAGAAAGCGCCAAGCCTTCCTCCAAAACCAACCCACACGCCAAAGCATACGGCTCAGCACCCAAACACGCAATATCGTTAACAGTGCCTGATACTGCTAGGCGCCCGATATCACCACCAGGGAAGAATATGGGTTTTACCGCATGGGAATCGCTTTTCAAAACTATGTTGCCTATGACCGCTGCGTCGTCCAATGCCTCAAGCGGTACCTCAATGTTGTCCATGCCCCCAAAATACTTTACCAAATAATTCTTAACCAAATCATGCATTACAGTGCCCCCAGCACCATGCAGCATAGTGATTGCATTCTTTTTTTCTGTCATTCTAGCTCCCCTTCAGGTTGAGATATGTAACTTCAAGGGTGAAAAATAAACACATCGTAGAAACAGTGAAAAACTGCTCATCATCAAAACTTTTTTCGGAAAAACTATAAAAGTAAAGTTGCCGCTAGAGCTTATACACCTCACGTCTCTACGAACATTTAAATTTCAGAACTTTGCCAACTTTCGAACTAGCTAAACTAGTTTTGATACGGAAAGCCATATAAATCGCCATAACGCTGTTGAATTGCACAATTGGAGACCATACAAAAAATGCCAAAATGGGGATACTCCATCTTCGCGGAAGAACTAGACCCTGAAAAAACAGCGAAAGCCAGCGGTAGAGAAATCCGAGTGTCCCATAAGGCAGCTAGGGAAGTCTGCCGAGCAGTTAAGGGCATGATGCTCTCCAATGCTAAAACTTACCTAAGAGACGTTATTGAAAAGAAGAGAGCGGTTCCCTTCAGAAGGTATAAAAAGAAAGTTGGGCACCGCAGTGGACTTGAAAAAACTTTTGCAGGAAGATACCCCGTGAAAACATCACAAAAAATCCTGCGTGCAATCGAAGCCGCAGAAGCAAACGCTGAAAACAAAGGCTTGGACTTAGATAGACTACGCATACTCCATGCAGCCGCTTACCCAGGGATAAAAATCAAACGCTACACTCCAAGAGCACATGGAAGAGCCTCACCCAAATACCAAACCACCACCCATATTGAGATAGTTCTAGAAGAAAAACCCGGACAAGGGGAAGGAATCTAATGTCCATCGTTAAACGCTTCATAACAGAATCAATCAAAAAAACCGAAATAGACGAATTTTTGCAGAAAAAGCTTGAACGTGCTGGCTACGGGGGCGTAGACCTTTCCAAAACCCCTCTGGGCACCCACGTGGTAATCTATGCCATGCGGCCAGGTATAGTCATAGGTCGTGGCGGAGAAACAATAAAAGATCTCGCAATAACCCTTGAAGAAAACTTTAAACTTGCAAACCCGCAAATCTCAGTTTCTGAAATTGAAGTTCCTGAATTCAACGCTCATGTTATTGCCTCCCGAGTAGCTTCCGCCCTCCAGAGAGGTGTCCACTTTAGACGTGCTGGTTTTTGGGCTCTAAACCAAGTCATGGAAGCAGGCGCGTTAGGCGCAGAAATAGTGATCAGCGGCAAGCTTCGAACTGAAAGAGCCCGCTTCGAAAAGTTCCGAGCCGGCTACTTCCCTAGATGTGGCCACCCCGCTTTAACATACATGAAAAAAGCCGAAGCGCACGTTCAACTCAAACCAGGCATCATCGGCGTAAGAGTCAAGATAATGCCTCCAGACGCCAAATTCCCAGACAAAATCGACATCACTCAAGAAATACCTCCTGAAGAAATCGAAGATAAAACAGAAGAAAAACCAGAAAAATCAGCAGAAACTTTAGAGCAATCAATCAAAATCGAAGAACTACATGAAAAACCACCCAAACCAACTGAGGCAAATGAGGAAAAAACTGAAAGCCCAGCAAGGGCTGAGGAAGAAGCGCCAGCTGTTGAAGAGAAGGTTGAAGCTTCAGAGAAATTGGTGGAGGAGGCAGTTGGCGAACCGGTTGGAGAAACACCAGCAAAAAACGTGAAAGAGCCAGTTGTAGAAAAGGAGGCAAAGGAGTAAATGCCTATCCTTCGATTAAAAGAAATCAGAAACATGTCTGCTGAAGACCGTGATAAGAAGATTTCTGAGCTCAGGGCTGAACTAGCTAGGCTGAAAACCATGGTTAAGGCTGGAGGTGCCGTTGAGAATCCTGCTCGGATAAGAGAACTACGTAAGGCGATCGCCAAGATTCTCACAGTCGAAAACGAAGATAAACTGGGGCTCAAAAAAACGAAAGTTAAACCAGAGAAGAAAAAAGTTAGAAAGGAGAAGAAAACCAAGTGAAAATAACCCCAGACATAATACGCCATGAGTTCATAGGAACCAAAGGAAAAATAGCTGAAAGCCCACACGCAGGTTATGTTGGGATTCATGGCAAAATAATTGATGAAACAAAAAACACGTTCACGCTTCTGTATAATGACAAGACTAGAAGTGTTATTAAAAACTCAGCGATTTTCAACTTCAAATTTTCCGACGGAACAATTGTTAAAATCGACGGCAGACTCTTAATTGGTCGACCTGAAGACCGCCTTAAAAAAACAATTAAGAGGTTATGGTAATGTCTCTAACTTTCAAGAAACCCAGGAAATCATGCGACGACAGGAATTGCCCGTTCCATGGCACACTCTCTGTAAGAGGTCGCGTTTTTGAGGGCGTTGTTGTCACGGCGAAAATGGAAAAAACAGTTATTGTGGAACGTGAGTACCTTCAATTCTCACCAAAATTCGTGAGGTATGAACGAAGGCGCGGTCATATTCCATCACACAATCCCCCGTGCATTGACGCAAAAGAAGGCGATCGAGTGAGAATCGCGGAGTGCCGTCCTATAAGCAAAACTGTATCCTTTGTTGTCGTTGAAAAAGTGGAGAGGAAGTAACATGGCTGCAAAGGCAAAACAACGGGCGCTCATCGCGAAAGGCATGCTTTCTCACGGGCAGAAAGTTACAAGAGGGCTCTCAGCAGGCTCTACTCTGAGGTGTACTGATAATACTGGTGCACGCGTACTGCGCTTAATCCAAGTTATGGGCTATAAAGGCAGGTTAAGACGTTATCCATCCGCTACAGTGGGCGACAAAGTCACTGTTTCGGTTAGGCAAGGCGCGCCAGACATGCGAAAAAAGATTTTCCAAGCAGTGATTGTAAGGCAGAGAAAACCTTACAAAAGAGTTGATGGCGTCTGGGTTCAGTTTGAAGATAACGCTGCGGTGATAATAACTCCTGACGGTGAAATGAAAGGCTCTGAAATTCGAGGTCCCGTGGCAAGAGAGGCTGCCGAAAGATGGCCAAGGATAGCGAGTGCCTCAAGCATGATAGTGTAGATGAAATCTTATGCAAACAACAAAACACGTAAAAGACCCACGAAAACAGCGAAAACGTATCTTCAAAGCTCCTGCTCATCTGCGTCATAAGTTGATGGCTGCTCCTCTTTCACCTGAACTTACCGCTTCAAAAGGCGTAAAAACCCTTCCAGTTAAAAAAGGCGACACAGTTCGTGTAATGCGTGGAGACAATGCAGGTTTCGAAGGCAAAGTCAATCGGGTAGACTTGAAAAGATACAGAATATTCCTTGAAGGCTTAACACGCGAGAAAGTTGACGGAACAAACATATTTGTTTCAGTACATCCTTCCAAGGTCATGATAAAAAACCTGAAGCTTGACGATAAATGGCGAAAAGCAATTGTTGAAAGAAAGAAGGTACTAGCGCTTTCTAAAAAAGAAGAGAACGTGAAGAAAGCAGTGAAGAAACCCGCAGCAAAAGTTGTGAAAGAAAAAATGGTTGACAAGAAAGCGGTTGTTCAAAAGAAACCTGTGAAGAAACCAGCAAAAAAAACAGGAAAGAAGAAAACTGCAGCTAAGAAGAAAACAGAAGAAAAACCAATTGCACAAACAAAGCCGAAAGCAGCAAAGAAAAGTCCAACCACGCATAAAGCTGCCTCAAAAACCAAAGGAGGAAAATAGATTTGGGCAAAAAAGGAAAAACAGGAAGATTAAAACGTAACCCCGCCCCGAGGTTTTGGCCAATTCACCGAAAAGAAGCTGTCTGGACAGTTCGCCCTTCACCTGGACCACATTCTCTTGAGAAGTGTTTGCCCCTTTCAATTGTTCTTCGTGATATTCTCAAAGTAGCTGAAACGAGGAAAGAAGCTAAAAAGATAATCTCGCAGGGTAAAGTATACGTTGACGGAAAAGTTAGGCTTGAAGATAATTTTCCAGTGGGCTTGATGGATGTCATTTCGATGTCTGAACCGAACAAGTTCTACAGGGTACTGCCATCACATAAAGGCTTGTTTCTTAATCCTATAAGTGAAGAGGAAGCCCATTTCAAGCTTCTGCGGGTTGAAAATAAAACCCTAGTCAGGGATGGAAACTCTCAAGTTTCTCTTAATGACGGAACAAACATGCTCGTAAAGGCGAAAGAACCTGAAAAACCGTCGGAAGTTGTTTATGAAACTTTTTCAACATTGAAGGTGGAAATTCCAGAAAAACAGGTTCTCGACCAAATAAAAACCAAAAAAGGCAACATGGCCATTATAACTGGCGGGAAGAACATCGGAAAAAAGGGCAAAATTGTTGAGATAGAAAAAACTGAATCGAAAAAACGCAGAAACGCCCTTGTAGTAGTTGAGGATGAAAAGGGTAGTCGTTACCAAACAATCTTGGACTTCGTCTTTTCAGTAGGTGGAGCTAAATCTCTCATATCTTTGCCGGAGGCTGATTCTGTTGTCTGATGATGAGTTGCTTAAGCATTGGGAAGAGCAGACTATGCTTAAACCCAGAATTGAAAAGGTAGTAGTTAATCTTAACCTTGGAAAATCAGGTGAACCACTGGAGAAAGCCTCCAACGTGTTGAAAGAGTTGACTGGTCAGAAGCCTGTTAAGAGGCAAGCCAAGAAAACAATAAGAGACTTCGGGTTAAGGAAAGGCGAGTCAATTGCATGTGTTGTGACACTTAGAAAACAGGTTGCGCTTGATTTCCTCAGAAAAGTTCTGCCAGTCATCGAAAACAAAATTTCCCGCTCATCTTTCGACAGGCAAGGTAACTTTGCTTTTGGAATAAAGGAACATATTGAAATTGCTGGAGTTAAATATGAACCAGATATTGGCATCTTCGGAATGGATGTTTGTGTCTCCGTGAATCGTCCGGGTTATCGCGTGAAAAACCGAAGAAAAAAGAAAGCGCATGTAGGTTCCAAGCACTTATTAACGCCTGACGATTCGGTTGTTTTCATCAGGCAAACTTTGGGAGTAGAAGTCGTATAAACTAGAGCGTGAATGTATGGGAAAACAGCAGATCAAAAAAGAAAGGAAATATGGTAAAGGTTCAAGGCCTTGCGTGAGATGTGGTTCTTTTGGGCCAATTATCAGACGTTACAATCTATATTTATGCAGGCACTGTTTTAGGGAGGCAGCGCCAAAGCTCGGATTTAAAAAGTATGAGTAGTGATGTAGCAAGATGGATACTTTAACAAATGGCTTGATAACCGTCATCAACAACGAAATGCGAAACAAGCGTGAGTGCATTATTAACCCTGCTTCTAAGCTTTTAGGGCTTGTATTGAGAATAATGCAACTTAACGGTTACATTGGGGAATTCGAATTTATTGATGATGGTCGTTCAGGCAAGTTTAAAGTTCAGCTCTTGGGCAGAATAAATAAGTGTGGTGCTATTAAGCCGCGTTTCTCTGTTAAAGTCGGCGAGTTCGAAGAATGGGAGAAAAAATTTTTACCGTCAAGAGATGTTGGAATACTGGTCGTTTCAACTTCAAAAGGCGTGATAGCTCACAGGGAAGCTGAAAAAAAGAACATGGGAGGAAGGCTACTAGCTTTCGTCTACTAGCGGGGTGTTTTTGATGAGGCTGCCAGAAATTTCCAGAATTATTCAAGTTCCAGATGGTGTAGAAGTAACCATAGAACAACGAAAAGTTGCAGTTAAAGGCGCAAAGGGCACTTTAACGCGGGATTTTTCTTATGTTCCAATATCACTTGAAGCTAGAGATGACAATACAGTTCGGATCTGGGCTGAGTGGCCTCGCAAAAAGGAAGCCTCTTTAGTAGGAACTATTAACTCTCATATTCAAAATATGATTACTGGTGTTGAGAAGGGCTTTATATACAAGCTCAAGATTGTTTTCTCTCACTTTCCGATTTCAGTTAAGGTTCAGGACAAACTGGTCTTAATTGAGAACTTCACTGGCGAAAGACAGGCACGAAAAGCAAAGATAATTGGCGGCGTTAAGGTTAGAGTTGAGAGCGAAGATGTGACTGTTGAAGGCATAAACTTGGAGGATGTGAGTCAAACCGCCGCAAACATTGAGCAAGCCACGAAAGTTAAAAAGAAAGACCCGCGCGTTTTCTTGGATGGTCTATACGTGTATGAACGAAAGGAAGGCATAGACTAATGGCGGAAAGGAGAGTATATCCACAGCAAAAAGCGTTGAAAACGAGAAAACGGGTAAAAAAGAACAAGCCTGATTTCGCTAGATCAGAGAGTTGGCGTTACGTTAAGTTGAAGAAAAGCTGGCGTAAACCCCGCGGTTTAGACCACAAGATGCGACGGAAGATTAAGGGGTGGCCACCAACAGTTAGTACTGGTTACAAAGGCCCAAAGGCTGCTAGAGGGCTTCACCCTTCAGGATACAGAGAAGTTTTGGTGCATAATGCGAAAGAACTGTCTAAAATTGACCCGAAATTTGAAGCCGCTCGAATAGCTCATACAGTTGGCAAGAAAAAACGTGTACAGATTGTAGCTGAAGCTAAAAAGCTCGAAGTCTATATTTTGAATTTCAAACCAGTCGAAGAACTAGTTGAAACTGAAGAGAAAGAAGAAGCCGACGAAGCAGCAGAAGCCAAAGGAGAAGAAGCTGTTGAAGAGAAGCAATCTGTGAAGAAAGAGGGGAAACCGAAACCCAAGCTACTTGGTAGAGATTCTGAAAAGAAAAAGGGAAAGGAAAAGTCGCCATCTAAAAAAGCTGAAAAGCCAAGGACAAAGCGCAAAAAAGCTAAGGCTGATAAAGGAGATGCGAAACTATGACCAATCTAAGTAGTCAACGGCGTTTGGCAGCACAAATATTGAAAGTCGGTCAAAATCGGGTGTGGATTAATCCTGAAAGAATTGATGATGTTGAAGCGGCAATTACTCGGGAAGAAGTTAAACGTTTGATTCATGAGAAAATTATTATGTCTTTGCCTAAGAAAGGCGTGAGCAGGTCTCGGGCTAAAGCGGTTCGTGAGAAGAAGCGGCTCGGTCGGCGTAAAGGTTCTGGTAGCAGAACCGGATCTGCACACGCGAAGATTTCTAAGAAAGAGGCGTGGATGAGCAAGATTCGTTGTTTGAGGAGAAAGCTTCGAAATTTGAAGTCAAGCAGAGTTATTACAGAACATACCTACAGGAAAATGTATGGTATGGCTGGAAGCGGAAAATTCGAGTCGGTTGCAGAGTTAGAGCGTTATTTAAGAGCTAATGATCTTTGGAGGAAACGTTGATGGCAAGAAGTTCTAATTATCGGGTTCCGTTAAGGCGGAGAAGAGAAGGAAAAACTGATTATCAAGCAAGGAAAGCCTTAGTTTTATCGGGAAGACCGAGACTTGTTGCTCGCAACACAGTTAAAAACGTTGTTGCTCAGATAATTGTTGCTAAGCCACATGGGGACGAGGTTTTGGTTAGTGCCCATAGCAGGGAGTTAAGGAAGTACGGATGGAAAGCGCCTATGGGAAACACTCCAGCAGCCTACCTTACGGGTTTGCTTTGTGGTTTGAAAGCCAAAGCTAAGGGTGTTAAAGAGGCTATTTTGGATATAGGTTTGACTGCGCCCACTAAAGGCGCCAAGATTTTCGCTACGTTAAACGGGGTTTTGGATGCTGGTGTTGATGTTCCTCATGATGAAACAAAAATCGTTAATGAACGCATAGAAGGAAAGCATATTGCCGCTTACGGAAAGAGTTTACAGGTTAACTCTGAACTCTACTCCGCTAGATTCTCGAATTATACAGAGCAGAACCTATCCCCTGAAAAGCTTCCGGAGCATGTTGCGAAAGTTAAAGCTGACATCACTAATTCATTTGAAAAGAAGAGTGGAAAGAAAACATGAGTCGACGGGATAGAGAAGACCGTTTAGAGGAATGGGTTCCCAAAACACGTTTGGGTAAAATGATTCAGGAAGGTAAGATAACTTCTATCGAAGAGGTTTTCTTGAGCGGCTTGAAGATTTCTGAGCCTCAGATTGTTGACGCTTTGCTTCCCGACCTTCAAGAGGAAGTCATAAATGTTAACTTGGTTCAAAAGCAGACTGACGCAGGTGAAAAATCACGGTTTAAGGCTATTGTGGCTGTAGGGAACAGAGATGGTTACATAGGTTTGGGTGCTGGCAAAGCTAACCAAGTGCGAACCGCAATAGAGAAAGCAGCTGCTGCCGCGAGGTTGAACGTTGTTCCTGTCAAGCGTGGATGCGGAAGCTGGGAGTGCGGTTGCGGAAAACCTCATTCGGTGCCCTTCCAGGTTGAGGGTAAATGCGGTGGTGTGCGCGTGGTTATTGTTCCTGGACCAAGAGGTTTAGGGCTTGTGGCGAGTGAAGTTGCAAAGGTGATTTTGGGCTTGGCTGGCGTGAAGGACCTTTGGATTCAAAGTCGAGGTTCCACGAGAACTGTACCGTCTTATGCTTACGCGATTTTTGATGGGTTAAAGAAGACTTATGGCCTCGTCACTCAGGCGGATTGGGTGAGGTAGGTTGACCGAAAAAACCGCCGAACGGAAATGTTTTGCTGTAGTGAAAGTCCGAGGAACAATTAGTGCTCAACGTGAAGCTAGAGAAACCCTTGAGCTACTCCGTTTAGCTCGAACCAATCACGCGATACTTCTTGATAATCGCCCGTCATTCATGGGCATGCTGTATCGCGTACAGAACTACGTGACTTGGGGAGAAATCTCCAAAGAAACCTTGGCGTTAATGCTGCAAAAACGTGGAAGGCTCACCGGCGGCAAGAGACTTTCAAATGAAACTGTGGCGAAGTTCGGTTACAAATCAATAGATGCGCTTGCCGAAGCAATAGTGAACTGCAAAGTAGAATACCAAAAGCTGCCCAATGTGCGACCTGTTTTCAAGCTACATCCTCCAAAGAAGGGCTTCAAAGGAAAAATCAAGAAGAGCTTTGCTGCAGGAGGCGAAGCAGGTTACCGAGGCGGAGCCATTAACAACCTTATAAAACGAATGGCCTAGTTTCACTGAATATCCTGAAAAAGGAATAGAAACCTCAAAAGGATCATATTTCTCTTCTGTTGTGCAATATTTTGCACTTTGCATTTATTCTCTTGTCTTATATGCTCTCGATCTTTATGTTATAGAAAACAAAAAAACTGATTCTCCATGTTTAGTGCTTAAGTTTTTTGAAGTAGACCTAGGTTTTAAACCAAAAATCGTTATGGAAACAACACCTGTAAAAGCTATAACACCAATAATGGAAAAAAAACAGGCATATCAAAATTAAAAATTTTTTTGTAGCTAAAACGTTGACAGCGAAATCAACAGGCTGAAGCTAAGTTAGAAATGGTTTGTGGCTGTTATGATAGTCCCTGCATTTTCTTTAATCTTTCTAAGCGTTTCTTTAGGAATTCCCGTTTTCCTGGCAAGGGTTGAAGCTTTTTCCTCAAGTAGCTGTTTTATGAGCACTATTCCTGAGTTGACTAGTTTTGTTCTTATTGCGCGTTTTAAGCCTCTGAGGCAGCTAAGTGGGTAAAGGTTGTTTTCTTCAATAATGCTTTGTAAGCTAAGGTAAGTTGGCGAATTCCATCCGATTTGGAGGATATTTCTGCATTCACCGTAGCGTCTAGCGTGTTCTGAGTATCGGGTGTTAGTTACTATCATTGCCTTCTCAATTTTCAAATCGCATTTACCACCTTGAAAGCCTTCTGAAATATCCTCTAGAATTGCTCTAGCTATTCGGCTTTCATCAAGCCCAGTCGGTGTGTGATAATTAACATGGTGTTTCACTTCAACAAAATACGTCACACCACCTTTCTTTGCAATAGCGTCAACTTCGTGTTCCACGCATTTTCCCGCCAAAATCCGATTGGGAGACACCTCAAACCCTTTATTCGCCAACAAAACCTGCACAAAAACTTCAAACTCAGGTTTTGAATCCATAAGGCTCAAGCCTCTCCTCAAATCAAAAATATGTCTAATGGCAGGCTTGTAACTACGTAAAAACCTAAAAGTCATCTGTAAAATCTTACTGGTTGGTATGCCGTGATATAACCGTTTTTCCACCCTCCGGACAATCTCGTCAGCAATTTTCCTGCTTGCGCCCATTCTCAAACAAGTCCTAACAACCTTTTCTCGGTCAAAAAATTGGAGGCTACCATCTGCCTTCGTAACAAAAACTCCCAATGCCTATCCACCAATCAACATCTGTCCTGTTAAACATAGGATTAAATATGCTTTTCCAAACAATACCCACAAAGCACCGCAACTAGCAAGTTTTAATAGATAAGACTAAACTCAAAATATTCCGTCTTCATGAAAGGAAGAGCGTCAGTTTCCAAAAAGCTAGTCACTTCAATTATTTCTGCTATTAAAAGCTTTATACTATGGATTTACCAAAATATGTTTTTCTTGTCTTTTCCAGACGGTTTTGAGTTTTGTGTGGATATAGCTTCTTAATTGCCGCCATAGACTTAAAGTCATATTTAAAACGGTGATTCAAAAGCTTGATTTGTTCGTTTAGCTGAAGCTTTTACTTTTTCGATTTGATTTTACCATTGAAGCTTTTCAAGCTTTCTTTGCAGATGCCTTCATTCCACTCACATACTCCTTTGATAATCTCGGAAAGATAATACTCAAACTCTTCCTTCGATAGGTCACTAGCGCATTCCACTCGATACACTATTTCGCCTTTCTCTCTGCTTGCAGTCAGCGAAACTAAAACATTGTCTTCGCTCACAATTCTCGACCTTGACTTTTAATTTGACCGTTTTCAGATTTAAGCTGTTCTCCAATCGCTTTTGGAACCAAAACAGATAAAAACTCGCTTCTGTATCCATCAAGGCAATTAACACGAGGACTACACATGCCATCCGAAATCTTCGACGTAGAAAAATTCGTGGAGATGAGCGAAAACGCGAAGTACTGCTCAGTCAAACGACTGAAAGATGCCGTGAAGCTTAAACTACGTACACCCAAAAAACTTTACACTCTAAAAGTAGAACCCCTAAACGCAGAAGAAACCATCAAAAAACTCAAATGCGAAATACAAGAACTTTAAACCAGTTTTTCACCAAAGTCCGTGTTCTGTAGAAATCACGGAGACTACAGACTCCATTATTCAAAAGAACCATTAGCAGCGCTAAACTTTGGTTGCGCAGATAACCCTTTTCTACTTTTTTCTGAAATGGAATCCTATTAGGATTAGAAAATCCATGGGTATTTGCGGTTGATGACCTCACTTACTGCGTGAGGAGGGATTATGCCTTCTTCGCAAATTATGCCGTGAATGAAGTCTCGTCTGGTAACGTCAAACGCAGGATTGAGAACTTCCAGTTTTTCAGGCGCGTCATCCCAAACCTCTTTTGGGCTTCGTTCTTCAATTTGTGCGTAATCTCCACAGACTGTAGCCGGGTCGAACTTTAACAGTTCCGCGACAACGTAGAACGGCTTTCTTGCCTCGTGAGCTAATAGTGCGATGGTGCCTGTGCCAATTTTATTAATGATGTTTCCCTCTGCCGTTATAGCATCGGCGCCTACAATCACCAGGTTAACCTTGCGTATCAAGGAACGCGCTGCTGAATCCACAATAAATGTTGTTTTCACGCCGAGTGACAAGAGTTCTTTGGCGGTGATTCTGCCTTGAAAAACAGGTCGAGTTTCAGTGCAGACCACCTCAAACTCTTTCCCTTCTTCTTTGGCTTTTCGGAAAATATTCGTTACCGTGGAAGAGTGACAATGCGTGAAAACCAACATGCTATCGCGTATCCTCTTGGCGCCTATTTCGGCGATGCATTCTTTTGAGGCTTCGAGGTTTTTCAGGAACTGGATGGAACTTGAAGTAACTATTTCAACAAGGTCTTCTACTTTTTCTTTGCCACTGTTTTCCACTTGGCTGATTATCCACCGCACAGCGTTTCTCATAAGTGGCTCAGTCGACCTTGAAGCGAACAGCACGTCACGGGCTTCAGTTAGCTCTTCCATGAATTCTATCCGCGTCTCAGCTGTTGTTTCTTCTACCAAGGCTTCAAGAGCTTTAATGGCTGATATGGCAACGTTTCTAGCGCCCTGCACCTTAAGTTTCCGAATTCTATCCGCAACAACACGAACTTTTTGCGCCATACAACTACACCCTTTTTCCAGTTATACACGGCGAAGCATATAAGGCAATTCAAACAAGTTGCTATTTGAAAATAAATGATGCTCAACGAAGACGCCATTAACAGTATTTTGCAACCGATTATTGGTCCGTGGTACAAGTCGCTGAAGAATCCGCAGAAATCGCAAGAGCAAGTTCTCGAAGAGTTACTGACGAAATACTCGAAAACCGACTACGGGAAAAACCACGGTGCCTCAGAAATCAAAGGAATTGTTGACTATCAAAAAACCTTTCCAGTAATAGACTACAAAGGGCTCCTCCCTTACTTTGCGCAGGTTAAAGAGGGCAACTACAACGTTATCATAGCTGAACCGCCAGAGTGCTGGGTGATGACTAGAGGCTCAACTGGGCGAGCAAAAGTCTTGCCCGCCACGCAGACGCATCTGAAACAAATTTTCTCGTTTGGAGCAAGAGCGCTTATAAACTACGCACTCAGAAAAAAGAATTTTGAAGTCTTCACAGGCGATATATTAAACTTGAATTTTCCCTCTAGCGTCCACACCATGACCTCCCAAGGACACAAAGTTACTTATGGCTACAGTTCTGGAACTTACGCTAGACTTAATCCTATGTTCGACAGGGTCAGCCTGATACCACGGCAAGAAGCAATAGACGAGCTTGGTTCTGGAATAGGCAGAACCGACTGGGAGAAAAGATTCGAACTGGTATATCAGCAAGCGCTCGGCAAGAACGTCACCGCCACCATGGGCGTCACGCCCGTAATCTTAGCTTTCGCCAAGTACATTAAACGGAAACACGGGAAGAAGCCTGCTGACCTTTGGAAATTTAAAGTGTTGTTCTGCACCAGTGTGCGCAAGATACAGTTCAAGTACGCTGCAGTCCTCAGAAAGTACTTTGGACCTGCGCCAGTCGTAGAGATGTATACGGCAACAGAAGGAGTATTCGCCCAGCAGCTAGATGATCTGCCTTACATTACGCCTAACTATGATGGCTACTTCTTTGAAGTGGACACTGGTCGGAGTGTGAAACTGATGCATGAACTTAAACGCGGCGAGTGGGGTAGCCTGTTGATTTCTTCATGTATGTTTCCCCGTTACGCTATTGGTGACATGATAGAAGCAGCTGGCAAAGACTATTTTCGGGTGTTCGGGAGACAAAACACCTTAACACTTCTTGAACACAGATTGTACCGACTTTTTTTGGGCTGGTTACTCTAATAAGTAGGCGGATATCGCTTTCGTGACATTTTGGCAAAGTAAACAGCAGTGATAATGACTACAACGCCTATTATCAAGAGCACTAAAGCCCAGCCGATTTCTGAAGTAATGATGCTAGAGATTCGAAGAACCGCAAAGAAACCGATGAGTATAAGGATAAGACCGCCAACTAGCCAACCTACATATCCATACTGGCCCTTCTCGTGCTTTTCGCCTTTTTCCGGCTCCTGTTTTTCCTGTTTTTCCTGTTTTTCACTCTTCTCAGCTTTTTCGCTCATAGGGCGAGCTGTAGTTGCCGGAACTGGCGCACCTGCTTTCAACGGAGCCCCACATCTAGGGCAGAAAGCCGTGGCTTCATCTACTTCATTACCGCATTTTGGACAATAAACCAAACCTTTTACCCTCTCCTAATCTCCTATTAAAGCAAAAGTATTTAAAAGCATTCACCTGCTTGCTCCTAAAAAGGCAAGTTTTATGTGCTCCAGCCACGAATAATCGAGTAGTGAGAAGAAAATTGAACAATAATCTCAAAACGCGAAGTAGCGCATATAAGGCTCAAGAACGACTATTTTCTGCAATCTCTGCCGGTACTTTCTTCATTCTGCTTGGAATAATTTACGTTATTAACCTACCCTCAAGCCTTTGGAACGCATTATTCGATTTCTTAGGCAATTTCAGATTTACCCAAGTCCCTACAACAGGCATCTCTCTGCCAGCTCCTGTTTTTCCAGGAGCTCATTCATTGCTATATGGAGCATTATTCCAGCTATGCGTAGGTCTCGCCATCTGGCAAATCATTCTTCTGCTGCTGAGAATCACAATGAACTCGCCAATCAGCAAAACCGCAGAAACAATGGGCAACCTTGTTTACTGGTTCGGAGCAGGTTACTTAATAACAACATACCTAAACAGCACCACTGACATAAGCGATTGGTTCGTGTTCTGGGCTGGAATATTAGTTATTCTTGGCTTGTCATTCGTTGCCAGAGCATTTGTTCTCTTAATTAAAAGAAAATGAACAACTATACTACTGCACTTTAAGTTGCCACCAGAGCGCGAGTATCTGCCAAACCATAAATAATGAGTCGTAGATAAGCCTCACTTTCGTTTCGCGTCCACTTTTCCATAACACTGGAATCTCTTTTATCTTGTAGCCCCTACGATGAGCTCTAACAAGAAGTTCAGTGTCCCAGAACCAGTGATTAGCCTCTACTTCGTTAAGCAATTGCATAAGCGGCTCTCGCCGGAACGCTTTGAACCCGCACTGATGATCCTTGAGTTTAGAGCCCAAAACCACTCGAACCATAGAATTGTAAGTTTTAGAAGCTATTTTCCTCGTACCGCTTCTTTCAACTTTGCTTTCAGGAAGCAATCTTGAACCAGTAGCGACGTCGTACCCTTCCTCGTCAATGCTACTAATAAGTTCTTTCAGCTGCCTCACGTCAGTAGCTAAATCTACATCCATGTAAACGAGGGTTTTACCGCTGGACTGTTGGAAGGCGTTCTTCAAAGCTTTTCCTCTCCCAAGTCGCTTTTCTGCGTGGAGATGTCTCACAACAGGCAACCTTTCCGAAAGCTCATCGGCTTTTTTATCGGTTCCATCTGTACTGCCATCTTCAGCGATTAGAATCTCATAGGATCCACAGTATTCGTTAAGGACTTTAGTTATTTCCGCCACTGCAGGCTCTAAAGTGTCTGCCTCGTTGTGAGCTGGGAGAACCACCGAAACCTTTGTGGGACTGTAATTCACATCTTTTTTCAAGTTTAGAACACCCAACTCTCAAACCATTTCAAACTTTCAATCCACGTGTTAGACGCCCGCATCCCTGAAATAACGGTGTAAAACAGTCCGAACATAGCCGCGGTAACTGCGAAATAAGCTATCGCCGCCACTTTCATCCACTTGTTGCTCCAGTATGTGCTTATGAAATACGCTGATGCCAGGCAGAGAAATGGCACATTAACGTAGAAGTGGTAGATGAAAGTGACCCTCGAAATGACAATGTAGGGAACCCACTGGAAAAAGAAGAAAACTGGAATGAATATTGCAGGTAAACCTATTTTGCCTAGTCGTCTGCCAGCGGTCTTTACGATTTTAACTAACACAAAAACCGAGATGCCAACTACGCACGCGAAGCCAACCCACCAAACAGCTGGGTTACCCAGCAAAACAATAGTTGACTTAAAGTTCTCAGGCAGATATGATACGAAAAGCCACAGTGGAACATGCCCATCTGGGACCACCATTAAAGGCCAGCTCCACCATGGAGACGAAAACGCGTGAGTAGCTGTCAGCGTTGAATGGTAGCCGTACATTGACCCCTGCAGGCTAACTAACTCGATTAATGAGCGGCCAGCAAGCACGTCTGGAATGTAAGTTAAAAAGTAGAGAAGCACAGCCACCAGCGAGAAACCGAGAACCACGGTGTATGGGTGATTCGAGAACGTGTTGAGTTTATCCAACAAGCCTTTCTTCACTTTTGCGACTTCTCTAAGCCTAAGCATCACGAGAATAGCTAACTGAGCCGTAAAACCGTATAGCACAACCCACTTAGTTGAAAAGCCAAGCGCGAAAAATATGAACGCTAAGAACAGCGGCAGAACAGGGGCGTTCCACCCGTTTTTTAGCACGTCCTTGAGGTAAATCAGGAAGAAAAGTTGTGATGTCAGCGAAAAGAATACCACGTAGGTGTCAGCGGTTGCCATCCGCGCCATGGTGAAATGCATGAAGTCGAAGGCTAACAAGAAAGCGGAGGCTGAAGCTCCTATCCATGTTCCAAAAAGTTTCTTTCCTAAAACGTAAATCACGGGTATCATCAACAAAGCGAATATCACGCCCATTATTCGCCATCCGAAGGGGTTGTAGCCGAACGCCAAGATTCCAGAGGCAAGAATTAGTTTTCCGAGAGGCGGATGCGTCCACTCGTATGGCACCTGAAGGTTGAGGTACTGCTCTGCGCTTTTAACGAAGTAGATTTCGTCGAAGAAAGTTTCCCCCAAGTAAGTGGGCGGAAGCTGAACCAGATTCTGCTCGTCAATCAGACGAGACAAGTTCGGATCAGAATAGTTTTCTCCAGTAACCGCGGAAACAGCAATCGGTTGGTTGTCTGGACTTAAGACGGCTACCTCGGCAATCTCAATAGACGACTGCGGTTGAATTTCAAAGTGCACGTAGCGGGTCTGGCTGTTAAGGGCTACTTCTTTCCAAACGTAATAGCTGGCTGCGATGCTAAGGCTTCTGTTGTTGCTCCAACTTCTAGGAGAGCCAGTGTAGATTTGAACTTCGGCAGAGCCGTTCTTAACCAAGAGATAAACCGTGCTAGTGCTAGTTTGTTCACCGAGGTCAATGTAGAATGTTTCGTTTTCAGTTGTACGCCAACCATTAACCGGTGTCTGTGACAAGCCGAGGTTCCACACAGCAATCGAGAAGAAAACGATCGAAAGCACAGCAATCGTTAGCAAATCTCTCTTAGTCAGATCTATCTTGAAGTTCATTCTCCTTTGCCTCTTGCTTGGCGCTTCCGTCCGTTGCTGTGTCTGTTATTCTGAACGGCCGCCCCTTAAACTCGTCCCACATCAGCACTAAAACGTATAGAAGCACTAGTAAATTAATCAAGCTTACCGTTAGAACCACCAAATCGCCCTGTTTGATGAATGGGTCAGCAGAATTCAAAAATGACAGCACATAGGCTTCGTTGATAAACAGAGTGGCAGTTAACACCACATAGATGAAACGAGTTTTCTTCAAAAACGGCACCAACAAAACCAAAATGCTTATAGCTGGAAACAGATAACGCTCATGAATCCTCGTTGGAAGCATGAAGAAACCAAATAGAAGCATGAACGCTGAGAAAAGTACGAGCAATTCGCCTGAAACGTTGAATCGTTTATGCAAAACATACAGGGTAAAAACAGTAAAGGCTCCAAAGATTATCCACCCTACAATGAAAAGGTTTCCATCAGGCACCCATAAGCCACCTAGCGCCCATATGTTGAAAGCGTTTATTGAAGTGTATTCATAGCCGCCATAGGCTCCTAAGTAAATATTACTCAAGAAAGTTACGGGGTTGTTCCATTCAAACGGGATGATTACCGCGAAAATCGTTGCCGTTCCAGCTAGAGTTGAGGTTAGCAGACGCCGCCACCCTTTCTTCTTGAAAACGAGTAAGGCAAGCAGCGGCAACAGGGCGATGCTTTGGGGCTTTGTCAAAATTCCGAGAGTGAAAGTTACGGCTGATAGCTCAGGTTTAGATTCCAGAGCAAACATAAGTGAGAGAACAAGGAAAAATGTGTAAATCGCGTCGAATTGACCCCAAACTGCCGCGTTAAAGACTACAGCTGGATTAAAAGCGTAAAGCGCAGTGGCTATAAGTGCCATCTTGAAGTCTAAGCGCTTCCGCACGAAAGCGAAAATGAGTACCGAAGTTGCCATGTCGAAGAGATTAGGTGGCAACTTCATTACGTAGGTGAAAAGACTTGTTCCGAAAAGCGAGAGGTTTTTCGCAAGTAAGCCGAAAACCCAGAAAAAGTAGATGTTGAACGGAGGATAGTCGCACCATGTTCTGGTGTAGAAAGTTCTCGGTCCATAGTCCGCTGCGGTTTGGAACCAAGCCATAAAATCTCGCGTATCAACTTCTTCATATCCCTGATTTGAGAAAAACGCATATCTAACCATAAACGCAATAGCTAGCAATGTTACTAGAGCTAGGGCTTCGCGCTTTTCAAAAGAGAAGTTGATTTTCATTTTTCCCTCTGAAGTCTTATTCATACCGTCCGAATAAAAGCGTTTTTTAAGAAACCGTAATAGCTCCCCTCAAAATGTTTGAGCGTTAATAAGCTACTTTGTAAACCCGTAAACTTTCGCTGTAAACAGGTTCCAGCCATTCCACGCTATTAAACCTTGCAACGCATCCAGGATACTCTCTTAACTCTTCCCTGCCAACGTAGATGTAGGTGACATTGTACGTTTCAACGACCTGTCTTAAATCGTCTGCGTTGCCCGTGTAGGCTAAGTCAATATCGTATAACCGTTTGTAAATATCATCAAGTTCCAAGCCATGACCGTAAGGCCAATTCACGTAGGAAGCTACTCTCAGCCTCCCCCCAATCATTGTTGGAGGGCAGTGAATGGAATAGTAGGTTAAGAAGACAGTCTGTTCTTCAGTGTTTTCTCTAACCCATATGCCTAAATTGTATTCATCCCAGCTTGCTGCTTGACTGCTTGTTCCAACGTTATATATGACGACGCTCGCCGTCGTTAAAACGGACAGCAAAAGTAGAACCAGAGCTACACTCTTTCTGATTCTTGCCAGCGCTGCCCCGCTAAGAACGGCTATTGGAACCCAAGCAAAAATGAAGAACTTGTACATGTCCCAGGAGTTTGGAGTTATAGAAACAAGGTTCGGAGCTAAAAACAAACCGATGAAGGAGATTTTCAAAAAGAGTCCCTTTACTTTTGTAATGAAAATGAAAGACAGCAGAAATGGAACGCCGAGATTCGCGATGTAAAACAGAACTGGATTTTCCTTTAAGAAGCTTTCAGCCCAGAGAGGAGCAAATGTGATTGAAGCTGAAGAGCTGCTGGAAACAAGAAAGGGCAAAGCGATAAAAGCGGAAACCAGAAAGTACAGGTGGTGCTTTTTGAAGTAGTTGCTGTTTAATAGGAGGCTTACGAAATAGGCAGCATAGCCGCAAATGAAAGATACTGCGTGGAAAGGAAATAGCAAACCGGTAACGACGCCAGCTAGAATAGTTTTGTTCTTGTCTTCCATGTCTCTTAGCAAGTTTAGAATTAACGCGAAAACAGGCAAGCCGATAAGAAGCGGTCTCTGCTGCAGCAGATTATCAAATATCGATGGCAAACCGAAGAAGCCGTCATACTGGTAAATATAATTTGTTGCAGGGCTAAATTCTCCAAGGGCTACCGCTGAAAAAAGGCTAATGTAGCTTAAGCCCCAGCCGAATGTTGCAATTATTGTTGCGAAGATTGCCGCGCTTTTTCCGTTCACCCTAGCTAAAGAGTATACTGACAAGGCGAAAACGAGAATAAAGGCGGCATTTAGAAATGGCAGAAGTTTAGGCAGAAACCCGTAAGTTTTTTCTACAATGGCGGTGTGAAAGTCTACAAAGTAGTGGTAACTCATGCTGTTTCCAGCGTAATATGGCATTTCAGGGGGAAAGTTACCATTGTTTATGCTTTCGATTATTTCGTAATGTAAGGGAGTGTCCTGCCAGTTTGAACCTGTTATGACTATGCCATGGTCGTTTTCAAACCAAACACTACGATAAAGAACGACTGCGGAGATAAGGAAAATCAGAAGAAGAATTAGCAGCAGTACCTTGTTTAGCCGCGTGATTTTGAGGATTTCTCTGAAGGAGTGTGTGGATGTCTTTCGTGATTTCGCCAGTCCGTACACAATTGCCAAAACAAGAAACGATGTAAGTATGATTTCTCTTGAGTAACCGAGAGTCAAAGATAGGTAGTATATTAGTTGCGTGGAGACGAGGACGCTGAAAACTGGAATAAAAACTAAGATTTCGTGAAGTTTTAAACTGAAAAACCTGTGGAAAATCAAACCGGGGACGATGAAGGTGAAGACTAGTGCAGTTAGCAAGCCTATGTGAACTGATACAAAGGACAATAAAGGCAACAGTAGTAGTAGAGCGAATAGCCAGTGTTTCTGCAAAGCCCTCGAAGCGCGAATTTCTTGAAGTTTTTTCGCTTGGAAGGGCATATGCTTTAAGAGCGTGCTATGCGATTATAAAATTTGCTTTAACCACGACAATAGAGTTTGGGCTCATTTCAGAAAATATTTAAAGCAATGTTAATCAGCTAAAATCTATGCTCAGGAGGAAAAGGCTTTAAAGAAAAAGCTTTCAGTGGCAAAATTCGGCGGCAGTCTATTAGATGTAGAAGGAAAAGGGTTTCCTAAAATTCTAAACCGGATAAAAGAGCTTAAAGCACAAGACGCTGTGGGTCCGATAGTTGTGTTCTCAGCGCCGATGAGTTGCACCGACAAACTTATCGATATTGGAGAATCATACGCGACCGCAACCCAGGTTTCAATAGACCCCGTTTTCAAGGTTTATAACCGCATTGCCAAGCTTCACGTTAAAGGCAAGTTTCTCAAGCAGGCGCAAACCGAAATAGCTTGTTATAAACGGCAGACGCAGGACGCTTTATTTTCCGTCAACAAACGTTTTAGCGGCAATGTGAAAGCAAAAATTCTTGCTCATGGTGGGGAACTTGCCATGTCCACGATGGCGGAATATATTTTGAAAAGTAACAATATTGATTCTTGCCGTATTCCCGTTCATAACTGGCCTATCGTCACGGATGATAATTTTGATTATGCAACGCCTAATTATGAACTTAGCAAAAAACGAGTTAACGCCTTAATCAAGCCTTTGGAAGAGGGCAAGGTTGTTTCGTTAGCTGGTTTCCTTGGCGTAACTGCAGATGGGCTTGAAACAGTGTTAGGTAGAGGAGGCTCAGATCTCACTGCGGTTTTCACATCATGCCTATTGAAAAGTCACTACCAGACTGAGACGCTCTTGTTTAAGGATGTTCCGGTTCAAAGCGCTGACCCTAAAGTTGTGAAGGGACAAAAAACCAAGCATGTGGCTGCGCTTACTTACAATGAGGCACACAAGGCTTCTTCGATGGGTATGAAAATACTACAGAGTCCAGCAATCGCTATGGCTAGGCGGTTCCTGCAGCCTTTGCTGGTAGTTCCAATAGATCAGCCTGGGATGTACTCGGTGATTAAGTCTGAGATAAAAGGCGGTGAAATAGTGAAGTGCTTGACTGGGAAGGCTGGCTGCGCCATTCTTTCTATGAGCGACGAGAAAAGCCGTTCTCTGGAAGATTCGCTAAGGATCTGGGAAAAGCGCAATGACTTCATGGATTTAGGCGCTGAAACCTTGGAGACAGGTGAGAGACTCAGGGACTTCTTGTTCTTAGATTCGGAATTTCTACGGAAAAACGAGGAGAAGCTTAAGGGCTTTGACGAAAACTTGAGAATTGAATATGGTTTAGGCGTGGTTACGCTTATTGGCGACAGGATGAAAGACTCCGCAGGAGTAGCCTCCATAGCTATAGGCGCAATATCAGGCATAAACATAAAACGGGGAATATTTGCCCCTCACACATCCCAAATAATAATTGTGGTTGAAGAGAAAAACGTCAATGCCACTGTAGCAGCTATCCACCTTAAAAAAACCGAAATGAACAATCCACAGTAACGAATGCTAGCGCTATTCTGCTGAAAGTTACTTTTAAGCTGACAACCATCTCGGCGGTGTTTATTGACTGTCAGGCTTTTAGCTCTTGGTTGGAAATGAGAATTTTGGAAAGAAGATGGTAGTGGAAATCTTGTTCTCGCGTCAGAATTCTGGTATCTTATTATGGTCCTTCTTCGTAAACGGCTTCTGAACATTTTATGAATTCTTTTCTTAATAGTCGTTTGCTCATTTTTATTAGTTTTATATAAAAGCCTTGAATCCTAGTAAAGCCTTTTCTGATGATAGTATATATTTAAGAAACCAAAATTTGCGACACTTTTAAGGGCAAAATTAAATTGTAAGATGTTATACCACAAATAATTGTGAAAATCGTAACGATATTAGGTACCATTGCGGTAGCGGTTTTATTCTTTTTTGGAGTAATCTTTGCTATAGCCGCCTCGGCTGAGCCATCGCTCACTCTTGCAAGATTAACCATTAGCATTATTCTGCTGAGCGTCGGTGTTGCGATAGCTTATTACATAACGCGAAAACCAAAAACCGTGATTCACCAAGTAGAATTATCGGGGCGAATGAAAGCAGCCCCGCTCAAATGCCCTAACTGCTCTGCTTCCATTGACGTAAATCAGATTAAACTGGTTTCAGGTGTTCCTTACGCGACATGTGTCTACTGCGGAAACACTTTTGAAGTAACTGAGGAGCCAAAATGGTGAAAAAACGCTTTCACTCAGTAGTAATCACTATAGCTTTAATTTTCGCTCTGGCGGCCATAAGCACTGCTAACTCGCAGGAACGGGTATACCACATTGACCATGAATGGGTAAAAATCTGGATAAACCAGGACGGAACCATCGACTTATTCTATGATATGAGCCTAACACTTGATTTTGGTTCAAACATAAACTATATATTCATCGGGCAGCCACGGGGCGACTTCACTGTTGGCGAAGCCGTTGACCAGTACGGGCACTCCTTGACCACGTCTGACGAAAGTTCTGGAAGTGACTACAAAGTGCGCGTTAACCTTTACCAGCCATTAATGGCTGGGCAAACATCCAGATTTAATTTAACAACGAACGTTGCTCGCATGATATGGGTGGACACAGATAACGAGGGTAACGTGGGCTTACAGTTCACTCCCACATGGTGGGAGCAGGCAAGTGTTCACGACCTTCGCGTACTGATTGTTTTTCCAACAGGCGTAGACAGCAATATGGTGAAAACAACTGATGTTTTTTGGGATAACACAGTGGTTGAGGATGGCAGGTTGGGAGTTTACTGGGAAACCCAGAACCTCAGCCCAGACGAAAGGTTCTCTGTAGGTGTTTCTTTTCCCGCTGAATACGTGGAAAACTACGAGACACAACCCACAGGTATAGTCGCGTTCTTTCAAGATTATGGGTTAGTACTGATTGCATCGATTTTCGGTGTTATAATAATAGTCGCCATTATTTACGCGGCACGGAAAAAATCTTACCTTTCGCCACAAGTTAGCATGGAAACTCTTGGAATAAGACGCGGCTTGACGGCGGTTGAGGCTTCTTACTTGCTTGACATGAAACCCCCGCAAATCGTCACCGAAATCCTGTACAGTCTGCTGAAGAAAAGAGCCATCTGGGTTGAATCAACTAACCCTGCACTTAAACTTAGAATAATGCCTTTATTCAAAAACAAAACGGGAACCAGCGAAAACCCGCTGCGATACTACGAAATCGATTTCCTCCAAGCGTTGAACGAGGATGACGCTCTTGACGAGGGTAAACTGGCGCATACCGTGATGTTTCTGAGAGACACCGTGGAGCAGAAGCTACGCGGGTACAGCCGTCGCGATACAGTAGACTATTACAGGAAAATCGTGACTAAAGCGTGGTCGCAAGTAGAACAGGCTGGCACAGTTGACTTGGCTTCCAAAGCATACGATGAACAACTGCTCTGGCTTATGCTTGATCCGAATTACCGCTCCCGGACAGAAACAACGTTCAGCAACCGCACCTTTAACCCAAGCCCCCTATGGTTTTGGTACTGGTACGGCTACCGCCATTACAATTCACATCCCACATACAAACCAAACGTTGATGCACCAGCCAGAGCTGCCCAACCCCCAAAGATTCCAGGCGCCGAGTTTGCAAACAACATCGCCACTGCTGTTGAAAAAACCTCGAGCAAAATCGTAACAGACATAGAGAAGTTCGCCAACGCTATAATTCCAATGCAACCCCAAAAAGCGTCGCATACACCTGCCCGAAGGGAAGCTGGATGTGTCTGCGCCTGTGCTGCTTGTGCATGCGCTTGCGCCTGTGTTTCGTGTGCTTGCGCTTGTGCAGGGGGAGGTGTAGGATAAACATGAGTTTCCTTCGAAAAGCACTGCAACCGCCTAGAATACCTCAGGGACGCTATACTTACCGTGGGGAGGGAGAGTTTGCGGGTATGTCTCTTCAGTTGCGCATCCAACCTGATGGGCGCGGGGTCATGGTGATAAACGCGAACACTGTGCTTCACTTGAACGAAACGGCTTCAGCTTATACTTACTACTTAATGCAAGGACTGCGTGAAAGCGAGACGCTTAAGCAGATTCGCCGCATGTATCGCGTAAATGCAGCTAAAGCAAAAGCAGACTACGAAAAAATCGTCTACACAATAAGCACGTTGGCTCGAACCGAGAAAATCTGCCCAATATCTTTTCTTGAAGTGGCAAAAGAGGAACCCTTCAGCTACCAGTATACAGCGCCGTTGCGCATGGACATAGCGCTTACCTTTAAATGTTCAAACAACTGTATCCACTGCTACGCTGGGGGACCCCACGAAACCCCAGAACTAAACACCAGCCAGTGGAAAGAAGTCATAAACCGTCTTAGCCAAATCGGTGTTTTCATCGTAACCTTCACAGGTGGTGAACCGACGTTACGCGAGGATCTGCCAGAACTGCTGCAGTATGCTCAGAATAAGGGCATGGTTACAGGGATAATAACCAATGGCAGGAAGCTAAAAGACATAAATTACGTGCAAGCTCTGGAGAAGGCTGGCTTAGACTTTGTTCAAGTCACTCTTGAGTCGCATAGGTCTAACATTCACGATTTGATGACTGCAACGGAGGGCAGCTGGAAGGAGACTGTTGTTGGAATAAAAAACGCGGTGCGCTCGCAGATATATGTGACTACTAACACCACACTTAGTAAACATAACGCTCCCGATTTCCTGAGAACAATTGACTATATAAAGGAGCTTGGCGTAGAGGCTTTCGGTTGCAACTCCCTCATCTATTCAGGGAAGGCAAACGCTATCAGCCGAGAGTTCGCGCTACACATTGAAGAACTGAAACCTCTCCTAGTGCAGATACTTGATAAAGCCCAGCAGCTTAACATAAAGTTTCTATGGTACACACCAACTCAGTATTGCCGTTTTGACCCTGTCCAGCTGGGTTTAGGCGTCAAATCCTGTACCGCAGCGATGATAAACATGTGTGTGGGGCCAAACGGTGAGGTTTACCCGTGCCAAAGCTATTTTGAAAGCCTTGGAAACATCCTTGTTGATAGATGGGAACAAATATGGAACCACCCTCTAGCCGTCAAGATTCGAAATAGAGAATATGTTGAGCCTAAATGCAAAGACTGCCCTCAACTGCAAGTTTGTGGCGGAGGCTGCCCCCTAGAACTACATGACAAACCCTTCATTTGCAGTCAAACATAATAGTCGTTCTCAGAGACATCACAACTCATTTTAATTCATTAAGCGTTACCTATGAAGGTCATAAGGGACGGCTAATCAGAAGTGAAAAAGGTTGCCTATGCTGGACAAAAGCAAACCTCGGCTAGTGGTCTTTGATGTTGAAGGAGTGTTGATTCCGAAAAACCGTTTCATCTTTGATGTAGGCAAACACCTTGGCATTCCTCCGCTACTGAAAATGCTTTTCATCGGTTTTCTGTATGGAGCAGGCATTATCGAGTTGAAGTCGGCTCTGAAACACATTTTCAAAATCATGCAGGGCATTAAAATTGAAACGCTTATTCAGATTTTTAATGAAATCCCTTTGCAACCTCAGTTGCAAAGTTTCTTTGCTCAAATTAAGACTAGAAACTGCAAGATCGCGTTGATAAGCTCAGGAATCCCTACCTTAGTTGTTAAAAAAATGGGCAGCACACTTGGCGCAGACTACTCAGTGGGCATAGAAGTTGGCGTTAATAATGGCGCTTTGACAGGTGAAATTTGGGGCGACACTATAGAAGCTAATGGCAAACGGATGGTCCTAAGCCGAATAATAAATACTGAAGGGATTAACTTGGAAGATTGCTTTGTAGTCGCAGACGACAGAAACAACAGTTGTATCTTTTTATCTGGAACGTATAATATAGGGTACAATCCAGACTTTATATTGCGCGTCAAAGCTGATACTGTTGTTACCGGCAAAATATCCAAAATTCTGACCTTGATAGATGGCAAACAAAAACAGCGATCTCTGCCGTCAAAGAACGAACTATTAAGAGAGGTGATTCATGCTTCTGGTTTTTTTATTCCATTTTTAGCAGGCTTAGTAGGAGTTCACTCAGTTGTATTAATGATCATCGTGGTGAGCGCGCTTTATACATTGTCCGAAATCTTTCGGATGAACCGGAAAAACCTTCCCGTTATATCGCCGATAACGCGTAGCGCCACAATCCATGTCGAATTGTACGAGTTTGCCGCCGCTCCCCTTTACTTCGCTATAGGCATACTGCTAACATTGTTGCTGTTTCCAACACCGGTGAACAGTGCTGCCATTGCTATATTCACTTTGGGCGATAGTACTGCCTCATTTTTTGGACGTTTAATCTCGAAAACGCCAGTACCATTTAACAAAGGCAAAACCTTAGAGGGTTCGCTCTTCGGTTTCGTTTTTGCTTTTTTAGCGGGAGCTTTTTTCGTGTCGCCTTGGTTGGCGTTAATTGCAGCGACAGTTGCTATAATCATTGAGAGCCTGCCTTTGCCCGTAAACGACAACATTCTAATTCCGTTAGGTACGGGTTTGGCTTTAATCGTTATGATCTAAATTTTAGCTATCGCTTTTTCGTAGTCTAAGACTACGTTTTTTTCTTTTCTTGATTATTATGTGGCCTTCTCGCTTCAAACGTACCTTTTGAGCTTCTACGCCACCGGGATACTTTTCGTTCAAGAACCCGCCGGTTTTCAAGGTGCACCAGTAGGGTGGGATGTCTTTCTCTCCTTTTTGTTCTCGTTCTTCTGCAGCATTTGCTGCGACCCAAGCGAAGATGCCTGTGGTCATGGGGGCATCCGATTGTGGCTTTGTGTTTCTTAGCAAGAGCGGTTCGGATGTCATTTATTGTAATGAGTTTTCCTTTTGGAACTTTTCTCATTAGCTCATCTACTTCGATTGGGGCGGGCATAACTACGGAGCCTGAACCCCAGCGTTTGCTCAGTTTATCACTGATTTTCTCAACTTTGGGAAGCCCTTTGTTGTCGTTTAACTTTTCAACCCATGTTTTCTTTTTTGGCATAAGCTCGCCTGAAATAGGAATTGAATAGTTTTTTATCAATTTTTCTCTGTAAGACGCATTGTAAACACTATTAAGGTGTATCTTATGTGTTGATCAAATTGAGTTTTTGTTGATGTGAAAACTTTTCTAGATCTTTCACATTTTATGGCTTTCGTCCATGAATTGGTAAGTTCAATGTAAACTCCCGTTCAGAATTTTGCGTTCTTGTGTATCGAGCACCTCTACCGCTTTCAAGAAGCTTTGTTCACTTTTCCAAATTCTAAGTGTAATCAGTGTAGAAACTTCCATCAAAACAGAGGAGAATAAAGACTTAGAACTTCACTGAATTTATCGCTCATGAGTTTGAGAAGGCGAATAGTCAGAAAGCATACCTCTGTGTAATGCACGTTTCATGTAGGTTTCCGGGTCGATTTCTTGAACTTTCGTTTGATCAACGTCGATTATGTAGATCTCTTGTATGCGAGCGTTTTGAATCTCTTCTTTGGTGACTGGCGGATTCTGATAGTACTTATCGCAGAGCTTCTTAATTGCGTGAATTTCTTCAGAGCTTCTTTTTCTAGGTGGCTTAGCTAAGGCGCGTGGAAAAGGCAGGATATAGTGAGGGGGCATGCCCAGAGCAAATTTTCCAGCGAAACTATTGTACCTTATTATCTTGCTGGCCAAACGAGCTGATGTATAAGTTAAAGGAGACAGCGCATACTCTGGAGGAATATAACCTGTTTCAATTTCCACTATTAGGTTTCCGTAGCCTTTTATAGAATACAAGTCACAAGTCAAGAGTTCATTAAGAGGATATTCAAGCTGCACCTCATAGCCTTTCAATATGAGGTATTTGGCACAAACAAGCTCCATAACGGAATGGTTAATCTTTACAACGTTCTTCTTTTGAAGGTTAACTAGCCAGTGCTTAAGCATGTTTAGCTTATTCTCAACATCTTTATTAACGTCAAGTGTAAGCTGCGACATTAAGGCAGTTAAATCCTGTTCGAATCTTTCATTGCCGTTCATCATTTGTTTCCTTATCAGCTGATACTGGCAAGTTACTTATTTAAACTTCAGACACTAATGTTTAAACACCGTATATAAGCCCTCAACTTCCTCAAAACCATTGCTTGATTATTGCACCAACCCTTTTCAACTTTAAATACCCGCCATTATTTTCAGGTCTTAGCCCCAGATACCATGCAATAGTTTAGCTTTTTTTGTTAAAAACTCAACTCTTTATAAACATCCAATTAATCCGCTGTTGTACAAGCAACTTAATACGAGAGGAAGTACTTAATATAAAGTTACCAAGTTGGGGAGCATGCTGGAATTGACCAGCAAAGAACAGTTGTCACAGTGACTAGCTGCTCAAAATCTTCCCAAGAGATCGCATCAACTGGAAAAGATGCGACGGTTGGTTAACAGCTGGCTGAACAATGCTGGACATTCGGGCTTAGACTCAACTTGGAAATTTTCTCATTCAGTTTAATTTATCATTATTTTTTTATAACTAGAGGTGTTTTTTAAAGGTGATGGCGGGTTATTCTGAGGCAAGCAAAAGTAATCCGCAGGTTATATTAGCCACGCCTATGAAGCCTGTAGCGACTAAGGCGATGAAGTTTGATGACGTAAACATTGGGTACCCCATGAGCAACTGCGCGGAGAAAAACATTGATAAGACGCCTGAGAGCATTAGTATGACAATTAAAAACTTGCGTATTGAAGCTAGTAATTCAAAAACTTGGAAGCGTTCTCTACGTGTGGTGTCGCCAATCAAGTTGTCTACGTCAATCATTCTTGGCTCTTTTTCTGGAAAACCTTTTTTGCGTTTCCGTCTCATACAAAACAAGGTAGATGCCTCTGATTTAATTAAAGTTTACCAATCACGAGTCTATTCATCATTGCAACTTTTCAGTTGCCCTAATGATCGGGTGCAAGCAGGTTTAAAATTCCAGCCAAAATTTGAATTACACTGGCGAACACCAGAAAGCCAAAAACTGTGATTTTAATTTCATATGGGAGCTCTTGCAACACGACATTGGTTCCCACTAGGTATGACACAAACGTTAAGAATGCGCCTAGGCCCAAGCTTATTCCTCCGAAAGCAATTCGAATGCGATGTTGACCCACCATTTTGAGATAGTAAACCAATAACGCTACGATGATCAGTTCAAAACCCAGAATTAACACAGAAGGATCTATGAATAGCGCAAGAAACACTGAAGCTGATATCCCTGCGATTGGCGTTAATGGGTACAGAGGCACTTTGAAGGGTCTTTTTAGGTGTGGCGCCGTTTTTCTAAGTTTAATCACTGATAAGTTCACGATTGAGAAGCCAATTATGAATCCGAGGTTAACTGCGTATACTACAAAATTCACAAGTCCGCTTGCCGTGAAAATCACGGTGAAAATTGCGCCGACGATTATTGCAACATGAGGAGTGCAGAAGCGCTTATGAATCTTGCATATACCCTTGGGCATGTAGCCGTCTCTGCTCATTGCATAGAGCACTCGCGATTGAGCCATGATAGCTTCGTTTGTTGCAGCTAAACCCGCAATCGCCAAGCCAATTGTCACTAAAACACCTCCAACTGGTCCTAAGGCTTGTTCCGCAACAAACGCGATTGGTGACGATTGTTCACTTAGAATTTCTGGAGGAACAATGCCGACAGCGACGACCACGACGCTTGTATAAAGTATAATTAAAACCACTGCGGACAGCACAATTGCAAGAGGGATATTTCTTCCAGGATTTTTTACTTCAGCTTGAGCTGCCGCAATCGCCTCAGCTCCCAAATAAAGCTCGAACAGGTAGGCGGTTGCGGCGAATATTCCAAATATGCCTATGGAAGACGATGATTGAGGAGTTGTTTGGGATCCTTGAATAAAGGACCAACCACCTATGACGAAAATAGTCAATAATGCGAGAACTATTATGGTTATAATGGTTTCTGCGGTCGCTGTTTCTTTAGTGCCTCTTAGGTTTATTATTGCAAAAATTATTACCACTATGACCGCAGTTGAAGGTATGTTGATCTGTGGAAAGAGATATGAAACCACGTATGCAAAGCCTATTGCGGAAAGTGCAGTGTAAAACATGTTGCTAAGCCATTCGAACCACCCTGTGAGGAAACTTGTGAATCCGCCATAGGCTACTTTTGAGAACGTGTATTCGCCTCCAGCTAGCGGAATTGCCGTTCCCAACTCGGCGTAGCTAAACATTGTTAATAGGCTGAGTAAACCGCAGATGACAACTATGGGGACAATGGCGTAACCCGCCATGCCTGCTGCTTCGCCGATTATTACGAAGTTGGCTGCACTTAGGGTACCTCCAATACCCAACATTGTTATACGAAAAAGACCGAGTTCTCTTTTCAAGTGAGGTTCATCCATGTCAGTCAACTCTTATGGTTCATAAAAGAGCAAAAGCCCACTTATGACGGATAGCAAGCCGAAGATGATGAAAGTCCAAAGGTAAAGTCCAATTGCCGCTGCCGAGAAGTTAAAAGCATTTTGAAGGTCAAAAATGTTGTAGAAAACGAAGAAGCCGAAAACCATGATTATGCATCCTATTGCTGTTTCTGTTAAGCCGATAATTTTTGATAGGGTTCTCTTGATGTTCATGCATGGTCACTTCTTCTTTAGTAGGATTATTCCTGCGATGAAATCCAATATTCCGATGGCGAGAAATATCATCGTTAACACAGAGGCAATTCCTGGGTCTGTAAAAACTTCCTCCTCAATAATGTTCAGTGCTGTTAGAAAAATTATTCCTGTCAAAATTAGGCTCGTTACTATCAGGAAACCGCCTACAGCTAGACTTAGTCTAACGAGTTTCCGCATACAATTCACTCGGCTGGTGGCAAGATACGCAAGGTCAAGCTGATAATATTGTTCTTAGCTAATTTAACATATATGCTCGTTTAATAAAGGTCGCAATATTTGACGTCGGCGTTTGAGAGTTAACTGGAAGATCAAAACAAAAGCGTGTTGGTTGCGGTGTACCAGCCATTAGGGTTTTGCGGCTGTTAATACTAGTTCTGTAGTGTTCACGTTGACTTCTGCGATTTTACAGTTCATGAATTGTTTGTTTTCGCCTAACACGTTTTTTGCGATGACATTGTCTCCTTTGATTCTTGCGTAGACTACATCTTTGAACAAGATTTCGCCGTTGAGGATAACATTGAATTCGCACATTTCATATTCACAACTTTGAAAATGTCTCTCTCAGTTATAAGGATTCGTTTCAGATTTCACGTGTTGGTTACGCCTGCTTAGTCAAGTTTGCAGAGTTTTAGGTTATTGCGCTTAAAATAAGTGGAATCAAAACGCTCACTACTATTATGTACACAATCAGCAGAGCTATGCTTATCAACAAATTTTTGAGCCAGTTCTTGCTCCACGCTAAACCAAAGGGGATACCGATGGCGAAGCCTATTATGTGAGCTACGTAAGCTACGTTTCCTTCGGTGCCGGAAAACACCGCTAACCCATTATACACGAAGTATAGAATCGCCACCAACCCTTGAGGCAGGAATAAAAAGATGGAAAGTTTCAGGGGTTTAATCAGCATAACTACTGCAGCTAAAGTGAATATGGCTGCTGAAGCCCCAATTAGCCATGTTGACCAGTCATAAAATAGCAAGGTCAGAGGAAAGGTTATTATTCCACCAACGAAGAAAATGCCTAACGTCTTTGCGGCTCCTAGTTCTTCTTCTGTCGTGTTCCCGAATATATAGAGAAAAAGCATGTTTCCCACCAGATGCAGGGTATCAGCGTGGAGAAACAATGACGTAAGAAGAGTCCATGCTCTTCCTTTGAGGAGGTTAACGCCGCTGAAAGCAAAGTAATCAACAAGCGTATCTGAATCTATTATCCAGAACAAAAGTGAAACAAGAATGCATGTAACGATTACTAGGTTAATTTTTCTCAACTGTAGTGTCGCCTAAAAAATCAATAGCACTATAGGTTAATGAAAATTTCTTTAGAATCAAAATTGAATTCAATGGATTTTTCAGCATTAAATATGATAGAGCCTTCTGCAATTAGAATCATATATTTTTAATTAAGGTATAAATATAGTTATGATGAGGGAAGACATCATGCACCCTGAAAACTTGAGGAAAGAAGCTTCAACAGCCATTGGTAATAATGCGACGATTAGACATAAGTATGGTATTATGCGTTCTCCAAATTTTGAGGAGATTATGACGCGTGATATTGTTATAGTCCGTCCTGAAAACACATTGTATGAAGCTGCGCAACTTATGGGAGAGAAACGCATTGGGAGCTTGCTTGTTCTAAAATATGATACACCTGTGGGTATAATAACTGAGAGAGATTTGCTAAATGTTGTGAGCAGAGGAGTTAAACTGGAGAAAGATTGGATAGGTGGCGGCACTAGTATACGGGACGAAAAAGTTGAAAAGGTCATGTCTTTTCCAGTTGTTAAAGTTTGCCTTGACTCCTCCTTAAAAGTGGCAGCTCGTATTATGATTGAAAAAAGAATACGGCGACTTATAGTATGTGACTCGGGAAAAGTTGTGGGGATAATAACTGCCTCAGACATGATTAGAAGTCTTCCTGAGGCTCCCAAAAATATGAAAGTATGGTTTCAAGTTGATTACTTTATGGCCAAACGGGTCGTAACCGTTGACGAGAAGGTGCTTGTAGAAAAGGCTGCGGAAGTAATGGCGGAGAAACGGGTAGGCAGCGTCATAGTACTTAGCCAAGGAAAACCTAAGGGCATATTCACCGAAAGAGATTTGCTAACAAAGTTTTTGGCTAATGATAAATCATTAATAGAAAAAGTAGGGAACGCCTGCTCCTCACCGCTTATTACAGCCCCTATGGGCATATGCATTCATGAAGCAGCGGAAATTATGACTAGCAACCGAATAAAACGACTTCCAATCACTAAAGATAGGGAACTCATAGGCGTTCTTTCCGCTCGAGACTTAGTTGAAGCATACGCCCGTGCAGCTGATTAAAAACTATTGTCCATGTTCGGCGTTATTTGAAGTTGAACTCCTCTTCAATAAGAGTGGTTTTTTATGCCACACGGGTTCTTTACCTTCCATTTCTTATCTTTTTTCTTAGGTAAATTTGTTATATGTGTGTTTTCTTGCTTTGAACGAGTAAAGTCTATGTGTATTCTCGGAAGGTATGTCCACATTTGGTACACCGCATAAACTGAGTTGAAGATTCATCTCCACCTCTAGTTTGCACTTGCCAAACATAGACCAAGTTATTTTCGCATTTCGGGCATTCGACGTTCAGTGTGGGCATAGTTCGCAACTCTTGATCTTCTTTACTTATTACTGTAATTGTTTTCTCTGTGTTAGTTGCTTTTGGTTCAGATACTTTCGGTCTGACTTTTTCTATTCCGTGTTTTACATATTCACATTTGAGACATGCAAACACTGCCTCGAAATCTTCGCCAACTTTTTCCTTTTTGAGTAATAGACGGGAACCACATTTTGGACAAAACTCCATATTTTAAAACACCATTCATCATTTGCTCGCTATTTGAACTCTGTTTCTATTCAGGGAAAAGAAGCTAACTCGATATAAGCCTTTTTCAAGATTGCATTTAATTATCTATGATTAGCGGATGTTGTACTTTTTCCAAAAAACTTGTCTTAACACACAGAAGCGCTTTTTCCCTAGCTCAAAGATATATGGTTTTATGATTCTTTTCGTTTTTTCGTAGGATAAGTAATTATAATTCTTGATTCTTATACGTTTAAAGTTACAATCAGATTAGCGTTGGTTCGCAATGCCTAGAAAAAGCTCTACAAATGTTGATATATTCAACCTTTTGTCAGTCGATAAGGATGAGAAGAAGAAGCAGCGAAAGGAGCTTTTGGCATCTACAAGAGTGAAAGAATTTTTTGAAGAAGGAAAAATCAGTATTGACAAACGTACTTGCTGGGGACTAGAATGCAAGCTGTGCATTGAAAAATGTCCGACCAACGCGTTGTATTGGAAGACCGGTGAAGTTGGAATCGTTGAAGATTTGTGCGTTTATTGCGGCGCCTGTGTTCTATGCTGTATGGTGGATGACTGCATTAAAGTGGAGCGAAAACGGGAAGACGGTAAAACTGAGCGCTTCAGTAAACCTCAGGAAGTTGTTAAGCTTCAAGACAAAATTAACGTGAAGAAAAGGTTACAACGCGTGAAAACAGTTTTTCCAACCTGCGAAGCTTACTGTGAACGGTACAAACTCTAACTTAGATCTTGACGAAGAGATCGCTTGTCTCTGTCTATCGGTTTCTTACATTTGTGGCTGTTTTTAATGCTGAAAAAAATAAAGGGGGTGTGTTGGAGAAGTCTTAGGATTCAGTTTCTTTGGACATTTTCTTTGCCAATTTGTATGCGATCGGGATTAGCGTTATTCCAAGTGCTATTGCGAAAGCATATGAAACATTTGATAGGATGTTGGTTACGCCTGAGTAAGTTGCAAATATTGCTCCTGCACCTGTTATTAGGAAGATGCTGTATAGAACGAATTTCGCGTATCCTGCAATTCCTTTGAATTCTACGTGGTCGTCGGTTATTGATTTTATTAAACCATCTGTTAATGCTATACCAGCACCGATCAGCACAAAACCAAGTATCAAGGGGTAGACTAGGTCGCCTGCAAGCATCATAAGGTCGAGTGCCATTAGTAGTATGAATGCTACTAAGCCAATCATTAGCAAGTTTTTCAGCATGTCTGCGATTTCGGCTTTCGCTTCAGGGAACATTGGTTTAATCATTTTGCCGATGAATGACGCCAGGAAGTCGACGAGTACGGTTCCGAAGACTATGATGAGGATTCCGCCGAGGAGCTTTGGTAGATAGTCAGCTATGGTCGTTAGATAGCCTCCGATTGTTCCGCCTACGTTTAGGATTTGTATCGCGAGGATTATTGCCAGTATCGTTATGAAGGCCTTTGTCATTGCTCCGATGAAATTGGATAGGTCTAAACCTGCGTTTCTAAAAGCTTTGCCTGTCATGGTTTTATCGAAGTTTTTTTCTATGCCAAGTTTTTCGACTATTTTATTGGCAGCGTTTCCGACGAGTATTCCGATGGCGTAGCCAATGAGAACTATTAAGATTGCGGCGATTACGGATGGTAAGGCAGCAATTATGTCTCCAACCATGTCGGAAAACATTTCAACAATGTAAAGCATTACTTTCACCTTTACTTAGTATTCTGTGGATAATTTATAAAACTGTCTCCTGAGTTTTTAGTTTGTCAAAGTTGACGTTTTATTATTGAAGGTCTGTGTTTAATGTTCTATCGAAAATCGAAATAGTTTAGCTTTGTTAGCGAGTGTATCCTCAGAAATGTGTCATAAATCGTAATATAGGTTAAATCTTTTAAGGGCATTCTGCTATATTCAAAACAAAAAAATAGGTGTGATTGGTGGCTATGAATAAAAATGGAGAAGAGGAGAAGATAAAATACATCCTGACTGACCCGAAGCTGTCTTCAATCAAAAGGATGCTTGAGAAGGACCATGCTATTGACTGTCTGCTTCTGCTTTACGTTAACCGCGGAAAATGGAAAGCTGCTAAAGATTTCATGCGCGCGAACAAGTTGACACTCAGTGACGGAACTTTTAGGTCTCGAATGATTGAAATTGAACAGCTAGGTTTAGCTAAGAGTGAGCGTATTGATCCGCTCAAGAAGTATTATGTAATAACTGATTTGGGGAAAAAGGTAGCTGAGCTGCTTCTCGGCTTCTTCGAAGAATTCGATGCGCGAGCTTAAGCGAAAAATTTGCGCTCAATTATTGTACACTTTCTTTTGCAACGTTTATTAATTAAAGGTTTTTTCCATTTCATCGTTTTTATTGTAGGTTTGTTTTACACATATATAATATTGTGTATTAAGTCGTAAGATTTAAATTACATTGCCTCTCTAACATACTCATCAATCCCAAAGGAGGGATAGAAAAAGAAATGAAAACTTTAAGGAAAATAAGGAAGAACACAAAAGCACTCAGCCCCGTCGTTGCATCAATCATACTCATCGCAGTCACAGTCGCAGTCAGCATCGCAGTAGCCGCATGGATGGGCGCACTCACAATCGGATTCATGGACACAGAAGAATTAAAAATAGTAAAGATGGACTTTGTTGCTGACCCTGCCAGTATTGACCTTCTTGTAAGCAATATTGGAACATCCCCTGTAACCGTAAGTGCAGATGCGTATGTTAATGGTGGATACGTAGCGGTAGCCGAAACGACAATAAATGAAAATACCCAAGCCACTATAAGCATACCCTATGTTTGGAGCCAAGGCGACAACTATCAAGTCAGAATAACTTCGACCAAAGGCAACACTTTCACATACACTGCTGTAGCGCCAAGCTAAATTTCCCCATTGTTAGCAGAAAATAAAGGGGTAGGGTGAAAAACCACTCAAATCCCCATTCTCTTGTTTCCTCTTCAGAGGTGAACAAAAACAAAATGGTAATTGAAATAAAAGAATACTCATCAGCCGAAGATATAGCCGAAACCTTGGATAAAGACATATCTAGTACGAAAAGCACGCTGGGCGAGTATCTGCGCAGATTAGATGATATTCGCTCGCTGGCAGAAAAATCAAAGAAAATACGTGAAGTGGTGATGAAACTCGCAGGCAAAGCTAAGGCATCAGGCGAAAGCTTGGGCGAAATTAATCTAGGCGATCTAAGCATCGTCCTAGATGCTAACCCATTCCATGAATTGACCGTTATTGAGTCCGTTGTACGTAGTCACCAAGAACGCCTCTTAGTCCTGCAGAAAGCCCGTGAAGCGCTGAAGTGGCTAGATCAACTCGGCGACACTGAAGGTCTGAAATACTTAGTTGTTGAAAGCGAAGGAGTTCCAGAACGTATACTATTCAAAATCTCCTAGGCTTGAATTGTAATGAGAATACTAATCGCAGGAGCTAATTGGTGTGAATAATCAAGTATATACATTTGCTCTCAAAAGCACATTACAGGAAATTCAAAACGTTTGCCCAGACATAACCAGCAATTTTATTTTAAAAGATGGAAAAGTTTTAGCTAAAGACAAAAATACAACAGAAGAAACTGCAACCCAAACCGTGGAGACTTTTAATATGATAATGGAGAACGCGGCCATAATAGGTGGCTTGGAAGCTATAAGCATCCAAGGTGTCCATGGTAAGGTTAACATCTCTGCCATTAGCGATTTTCATTTAGCAACTGTCTCGTCAGTAAAGGCAGATGAAAAATACGTTAACACCCTATCCCGAGTTTTAATTCCAATCGTGATCAAACTCGTAGAAGAGATTCAGCCTGCCTCAACTGAAAATGAACAAATCACAATTGAAGACGAGACAATTGAAACAATAGAGCCAGAACCTGTTGAAGAAGTCACTGAAGAAAAGGTTGATGAACCTGAAGCTGTAGACGGTGAAAACGGCCAGCCCGATGAGCTTGATGAAGAAGCTGAAATGAGCAAACTGTATGAGGAAACAGAATCATTTGAGCCAGAAGTTGATAATGAACCGATGCTCCCAGAACCTCCAGTGAAGCAATTAATGATTGAAAACCTCAAAGGTTTCAGAGTTCCATCAGATACAGTACGTGTCGATCAAGAAGTAATTGCACAGTGGAGCGAACTCTATAGTGACAAGAAAATCAATGAAGTCGAAATCGAAGCCTTAAACGGAAAAACCACTCGATGCAAATTAAAACAAATCAAAAAATCAAAAGATGAAGGGAAAGGCGTAATTAAAATGCCTGAAAAAATCCAGATCGCCTTAGAAGCCGCAGCAGGTGAACTTGTCACAGTCAAGCCAGTCGTCGAATAAGGTGAAAAAAATGGTTAAGAAAAGAAGTAATCAAAAAGCCGCAACAGCAGTAATTGTTGATGAAAACGAACTCGTTACAGTTTCAGAAGAAAATCAAACATTTACAGACTTAACCAGTAAACTTGCAAAAATCCGTAAAATCAAAGGCGTAATAGGGTATATTATAAGAAACGCCGTTTCAGCAATAATAGACCTGAAAGAGCCCGAGAAACTAGTTGAATACGCCATATTCTCTTCTCAGATACTAGATTCAACCCGAGTAATCTCGGATCTATTCGAAATAGGCGATGTGAAGAGCATACTCGTCGAAGGCAAGGAAAACAACTCGCTCTGCATGAACATTGACGGAAACAAAATTAGCATATTCTTGGAAAAAGACGCCGACCATTCTGGCATTCTTAAGAAAGTTTCACCCTAACCCTAAATTATATCACACTTTTTGGTTTTTTAACTTATTGTTCAATAGATAATAACTTTTTGAAGTCGCTGGAAATTTTTATTCTTCCGTTTTTCTTGTCAACCTTAATGAATCTATACGTTTTCAAAAAAGATGTAAGCTCTCGAAATTTATTCTCACTTAAATTTAGATTCAGAAGCAGTTCTTTTGTCAGATGCCATTTTCCATCACCGAGTATCTCTAATGTCATCATAATTTCTGCCACTGACACTGCCCCTTTCCATATGTTTTCTGTCTCATAATTTAAATGCCTTATGAGGTTATTTTTCAGAACTTTTCTATAGAAAACTCTCGTATTTTATCAACAAACGAAATCAAACCCTCAAAAAGACAAAATATATGAGGCTTTTCCTCGCAACAGAAAACACAACCTTGTACAGTTAACCTTTAATCTACTTTCGTCACTTAGTTTTCTTGATTGCGATTTATCTTGAACGCAAAAAATTTGGAAGGAAAAAAGTATGAAAAGATTCAATAGTTCCCTGCAAGCAACCTCGAAAACTTTGAATTCAAATCATAAAGGGAATTGGCAAAATGCACAAGAAATTATTGATCCCTGGTCCAACTGAAGTAAGCCCGGAAATTCTTCGCGAGCAGACTCATCCTCTTATAGGTCACAGGAGCAAAGAGTTCTCGCAGCTCTACGCAGGAATCAAAGAGAAACTGGAACATTTCTTCAAACTGCCCGCAGACTATAAACCAGCAGTCACAACTGCCTCAGGTGCTTTATGGTTTGATATTGTTGGCAGAAGTATCGTTAAAAACAAAGCCCTTATCTGCGTCAACGGTGCTTTTTCTGAGCGCTTCGGCAAAGTTATCCGTGCATGCGGTAAGAGCGCTGACTTCCTCGAGGTAGAATGGGGCAAAGTAGTTAAGCCCGACTCAATAGCTGAAAAACTCGAAACAAGCAAATATGACACCGTGACAATCTGTCATAACGAATCTTCAACCGGAGTTCGAAGCCCAATTCGTGAAGTCGGAAAACTAATTCGCCGAGACTACCCAAACGTGATGATAGCAATAGACAGCGTTTCATCCATGGCAGGCGACAAAATCTTACCCGGAGAAATAGAGTGTGACGTTATTTTTGCCTCAACCCAAAAATGCTTTGCGTTACCTCCAGGATTAGCCATTGCACTTGTAAGCGAACGCGCATTAGAAAGAGCTCAGCAAATTCCAAACAGAGGCACTTACACCGATCTGGTAGAAATCTTCAAATTCGAAAAGACGCATCAAACACCATCCACCCCGAATATTCCGCTGTTTTACGCGCTAAACAAACGTATGGACTTGTTGCTGAAGGAAACTTACGCCAAAGTCTACCAGAGGCACAAGGACATGGCAGAATACACAAAACAGTGGGCAAAGAAACATTTTGACATGTTCCCTGAGAAAGGCTACGAGTCAATAACTGTTAGCTGTGTTAAAAACAGCCTTGGAAAAAGCGTGAAGGAACTAAACGAAAAACTCGCAGAAAAAGGCTTCACGATAGGAAACGGTTACGGCAAACTAAAAGAAAAAACCTTCCGCATTGGACATATGGGTGAATGGAACACCACAGGAATCAAGCAAGTGCTTGCTTCTATCGACGAAATTTGGGGCTTAGACTAATTGACACTTAAAATCTTAATCTGCGACAAAATCGCAGACGAAGGTCTGAAGTTACTGGAAGAAAAAGTCTATAAAATTAAAAAAACTTGGGACATGCCTAAAACCGAGCTTCCTCACATTGGCGCTCAAACTGAAGAAGTCCTGTTGAAGGCAAGTATACAAATAGCTGAAAAAATAATCAAAGGATTGGAAGAAACTGAGCTGAACATGTTTGGTGGATATTAGACCCTTCCGAGCTATACGTTACACGAAGAAAGCTGGTGACCCAACTCATTTGATAACTCTTCCTTATGACAAAATCTCTTATGGTTTGCAGAGAGAATACTACGAGAAATCAACCTACAATTATTGTCGCTTAATCCTTCCTATGGAAAAAAACAAGTATAAAACAGCGCAGCAGAGAATTCAAGAGTGGCTAAGCCTAGGTGTACTGTCCAAGGCAAGGGAGCCAGCGGTCTTTGTTTCCAGGCAGGAGTTCGGTTTATCTGGAAGGGTCTGCACTCGCACTGGGTTGATTGCTGCTATGCGGCTCTACTCCTACGAGGAAGGCATAGTTTTTCCGCACGAAGTTACGTATAACGAGCCGAAAACTGACCGGTTAAAAATGCTACGTGCAGTTCAGAAAGACCTCGAACCTGTTTTTCTAATTTACTCAGATCCTGAGAATGTTACTGTCGACTTCTTTGCTGAGGTTAAAAGAGGAAAGCCTGCGGTGGAGGTTGAAGACTCTTTTGGCGTTAAGCACTCGGTTTGGAGAGTAACTGATCATGAACGGCTGAAGCTTGTTATAAGGGCTATGGAGAAAAAGCGCATGGTAATAACTGATGGCCATCACAGATACGAAAGTGCGTTGGCTTACAGAGATGAAATGCGCGCGAAGGTTCCATGGACTGAAAATTCAGCGTTCAATTTTCACATGTGCTATATGGTTCCTGTTCAAGAGGAAGGGCTTGCTGTTTTACCTACCCATAGGCTGCTAACAGAATCCGAGTTGAATGAAACCACTTTGAGGGCGCTTGAAGCTTTGTTCAAGGTTGTGGAGTTGGCTCCAATAGTTGAAGCTTTAGACAGTTTCCTTAAAATTCACGAGAAACAGCATGTCTTCTGTGTTTATGATGGTTCAAAAGCCTATGGCTTGCTTTTGAAGGATAAGGCACGTGCTTCCAGACTTATAAACAACGGTTGCCCAAAAGAGGCCTGCCTTCTAGACGTTGTTATATTGCGGGATGTTGTCTTCAAGCATGTGCTCAAAGTTGGCGATTTGAAAATGGATGAGCATATACTCTTCGCGGAGTCGACGAGGGATGCGCTAAAAAAAGTTGATTGCGGACAGGCTAAACTGGCTTTCTTAGTTAATCCAGTAAATCCGGAAACGGTTTGGAAAATAGCTCAGAAGAACTGGAGGTTACCGGAAAAATCCACGGATTTCTATCCGAAGCCAGTTTCAGGCTTAACAATGATGGATATTTCAACAGAAGAAAAACTCTAGTTCACAAAAGTTGCTATATTTAGCGAATAATGTGTTGCTGTTGTGGCTTTTGGAACCCGCCAAAATCAGCTATGTATGCAGAGAACTTAAAATTGCCTTTTACTTCTTCAGTGCTTACCTAATGAACTTGGTTTTACGTTTCTTGAATTTTTTCTTGCAACCTACACTACAAAAATGGTAGGTTTCTCCTTCATACGTGATTTTATACTTGGCCGTGTTCTCATTTAGAACCATGCCGCAAACTGGGTCTCTATATGTTTTCGTTGGTCTTAACCTCTCGTCCAAGATTATGTTTTCCCCCTATTATGATTAGTGGTTAATAAGTGAAAAACATGTGTTGTAGTTCAATTTGGCGCTCGGAAAAACATCTAGTAAAATAAAGTAACTATGTATCGCTCTAATAGAAGCAAGTTATTGTGCTCTTAGATGGATACGTTTATATGACAAAATAAGGTTGTAGTGAACACTCAACATTAGTTGTTAAAAAAGGAACATGTAAAATGTCAGTTTGGCATGGAAGTTTACGTAAAAGGAAGCGAACAGGTGGAAGAAAGCGAGCTTACCGTGTAAAAAGGAACTTTGAAGAAGGCAGTTTTCCAGCAGAAACCATACTCGGAGAAACAAAACGGCGCAATACTAGAGGCTACGGCGGGAAAATCAAAACCAAGGTCTTAAGCGACAAGACCGCTTCTGTAACTGATCCTAAAAGTGGCAAAACAGAGAAAACGGAGATTTTGCGTGTGGTTAAAAACAACGCCAATGTTGATTACAACCGAAGAGGCGTGATTACCAAAGGAGCAGAAATAGAAACAAGCTTGGGTTTGGCTAGAGTTACCTCCCGTCCAGGCGGAGACGGCGTAATTAACGCTGTTTTAATTGGCAGCAAAGAAGAAAAAAGCTGAGTACCCAATTATTTTTTCGGTTTTTCGCTTCGTATCCTTAAAAGCTGATCCGCGATTTTTCTTATAACCTTCTCTTTTGAGTCTTCCTTTTCAACAAGTATCATGCCAGTTTTAAGCCAAGGAGTCTTGGGGTAGCCCACTTCAGGAGAAACCTCAGGTTTTAAACCGAGTTTTTTCACCGCCATTGTAATTTCAGCGATTTTAGGATGGTGCACTGCCAAGTTCTTCGCAACTCGCCTTCCGTTTTTTCGCGTTTTGGCTTGGTCAAAATAAACCGGCCAAATTATGACTTTATCTTGTTTTCTCACTGGTTTTTTCTCCTGACTACTTGTGAGCGTAATACACTTTTAACTTCGTATTGTTCTCGTCGACATGAACAAAACCAAACCTTTGGAATTGTATCACGTCTCCTGGCTTTAACTTTTTGCAGGCGCTCTCCGCCACACCCTCATTAATGGACCCGTCAGGCATAACAACTTGACAAGGAATTTCAGTGCCCTTCTGTATCCAATGTATAAGATTAGCTTTGGCTCTTCTTGCGTCGCCATAACTTTGACTGGCAAACACAGTTTTCACTAAGCCTGATTTCACGCTTCGGATGTTTATGTTGAAAAGCTCTATAAACCTAACTATCTTTCCTACCTTTGCAGACTTCGCATCCTTTTTTGCTATCCAGAAAACTTTTGAATCTTCATCTCCTTCAGGCTTCACAGTGTACTCCCTGAACCCATTTTCAGGCTTCTCGGGATGCAAAGGGAGCTTAGCCGTGAAGATCTTTGGAATTCCCTCAACTCTTAGCTCGATTGGTTCTGAAATAAAGAAGTATCTGAAGCTTTCAGGATCCAGAATCTTGCGGTTGTAGGCGTATAAGTTTTCCCAGCTTAGCGTCACATCTGCAGTTTTGGGTCCAAGGTCAATTATCATCTTCCTAATGGCATCAGGAGTTATTCCTCGTTTTCGCAGAGCGACGAAAGTTGCAAGTCGGGGGTCATCCCAGCCTGTGTATACGTGTTCGCGAATGCCCTGAACTATTTTAGATTTGCTTAGAAAAGCGCCTATTATCTTTAATCTACCGTAGTGTATGGTTTCAGGGTATTTCCAGCCCAAATGTTTGTACATGTACTTCTGCCTGACTTGATTAGTCAAGTGCTCTTTGCCCCTGATTATGTGTGTGATGCCTAGCAAGTGGTCGTCCACACCTGCAGCCATATTGTACAACGGCCAAACCCTGTATTTGCTTCCCACTCTTGGGTGGGGATAACGTTTTACGTCTATGATTCTGAGGGCAGGCCAGTCTCTCACAGCTGGGTTCGGATGATCAATGTCTGTTTTAACGCGAACCACAGCTTCCCCTTCATTGTAACCGCCTTCCAGCATGAGCTGCCATCGATTCAAATTCTCCTTTGCTGAAATGCTTCGACAGTTGCACGGTTCTTGGGCAACTGCCTTCTTTCGAAACTGCTCAGGCGGACATGTGCACACGAAAGCTTTGCCTTCCCGAAGAAGCCACTCAGCGTACTCGTAGTAAATTTGGATCCTATCGCTCTGAATGTATTCCTCATCTGCTTTGCACTTAAGCCACTCAAGGTCTTCTCGGATGCTGTTGTAAAACTCCAAAACAGGCTTTTTCACTTTAGGGTCTGTGTCCTCGAAGCGAAGGATGAATTTGCCCTTGTAAAGGCGTGCATACTCGTGGCTCAATATGATAGCCCTCGCCGATCCCAAGTGCAAAACGCAGTCCGGATTCGGAGAAAAACGCGTAATAACCTGCTCGTATTTGTCCGCGTTTGGCAATGCTGGAAGTTGCTTGTCTTTTTCCTCTGTTTTTTCTTTGTTAAGGATTTCAGGCCATTTTTCCTCAACTTTTCGCTTTTGCTCATCAATTGAGAGATTATTAACCTCGTTAACTATCTTGCTTATTAAATCTGCCAGCTCTTTTGCTTTCGTTTTCAGCTCTTTTCTCACACCGATTACCCTCCCCATAAGGGCGTCTGATTGAGCCTTTCCGTTGTGGTTTAATGCATTTAGCAAAGCAGCTTTCAGAATAAGTTCTTTTAGGTTTTCATCGTTTTCCAGGGTCAAGTGTTCTACTCTCAAGTATTAGATGGTTCTTTTAATCAAGAATTCAGCAAACGCTTTTAATTTTTCCTTAGCTTCTGATGCAGGTAAAAGTTTGTTAACTTCACTCCAACTCTCTTCAACTATCCGCTTAGCGGTACGATTAACGTGTTCTATAGCATCGTATTTCTGCATCAAAACAATAGCTTCATCGCGAAGCGATTGGTCTGAGGTGTGCATATTCAAAATTTGAATAAGACGCCTTCTATCAGCATTGACTGCGTTTTTCAACGTGTAAATAACAATCAATGTTCTTTTTCCTTCAGTTATGTCTTGCCCTACGCCCCCCTTCTTCTCGGCAAACTCCTTACCAGTAAGATCCAAAACATCATCCTGCATCTGGAACGCTACGCCTATGCTCTCAGCGAAACTCCCAAGCTTTTCCACTAGTTCTTTGCTGGCTCCTGCAAGCACAGCGGAGATTTTAGCCGACATGCGAGCCAAAGTTCCCGTTTTATAAGCACACATCTGCATATAATTCTCTTCGTTCAATTCATCTGCATTTGCTATGCCTCTATGCCACGTGATGTCCATAGCCTGCCCCAAGCTGAGGTTTATCATCTCTTGCACATAAACCTCGTAGATGTCGCGCAATTTTTCTGCAGGTAACCACCTTTTCTTCTCTATTAATGGCAAAAGCGGAAGGTAATACATAGCATTTCCCGCGTTCAATGCTATATCAACGCCGTAAATCTTGTATGAACACGGCTTACCCCTTCTGAGTTCTGAAGCGTCCTCAATATCATCGACCATCAAGGTGCCATTATGAACAACCTCCGGAATTATGGCAAAATCCAAACAGTCTTCAGAGTTTTCACCCAGTGCCTCACAGATAAGCAAAAACAAGGCTGGACGCCACCTTTTTCCACCTCTATCCAGAATCTCCCATATTGGCTCAGCAACGCCCTTGTTCAAAGCCTCCAAGTTACTGCTGAACTTCGGCGGATTAACCCTAAAAAGAATCGAGTCCTCCGAAAATTCCCTCGGAATATACTTCTCAATTGCCTTATCAATTAGAGGTGCCGTTTCTTGAAGAAACTCAGTTATGTCCACGCCTTACGCTCTCCTCTTCGGGCATAGTTCTCCACGTTGAACCCTCTATTTTCAAGCCACTCTGCAGTTTTACCTGTTACCACAAATGGCGTCTTCGCTAAATCCTCCACTTTTTCTACGCCAACAAGAAACATGACATTTCTCATTTCCTCTATTAAACGCGAAAGCATTTGCTCAGTGGCTTTCACGCCTTTAACTGCGGCTTGCAATACTGGCTGACAAACACTTCCCAAACACGCGCCAAGTGCCAACGACTTAGCTATATCCATGCCTTTTCTCAATCCACCCGAGGCAATAACAGGTATCTTGACTGTTTGAGTTATTTCTGCAAGGCTTGCTACGGTGGGGATGCCCCAATCCCAGAAAATATCGCCTAAAAAGTGTCGTAGGCTATTCTCATGTCCAGTTGTACGGTAATACTCTACGGCTGCGAAACTTGTTCCGCCTGCTCCACCAACATCAATAGCTTTTACACCTGCTTTTTCAAGTTTTTTCCCGTCTTCCGCCGCGATACCAGCGCCCGTCTCTTTTACTATGACTGGTTTCTGTATTTCCCCTGCAATTTCACAGATTTTAGCGAGAACTCCTTTGAAGGATGTTTGTCCTTCAGGCTGAACTGCTTCGTGCAAAGCGTTCAAGTGCACCGCTACGGCGTCAGCATCTATCATCTCAACAGCTTGTTTCACTTCTTTCAACCCGCATCCGTGTACAAGCTGTATTCCGCCTATGTTAGCGATTAAGAAGGCAGTTGGCGCCTTTTTTCTAGCTACCGAGAAAGTTTTCGCTAGCTTCGGGTTTTCTATAGCTACGCGTTGACTGCCCACCCCCATCCCCAATTGCAACGTTTCTACTGCTTCAGCTATTGCCGCATTTATTCTTGTTGCTTCCTTTGTTCCCCCAGTCATACCGCCTACAATTAACGGAGCAGAAAACTTGTGATTGAAAAACGCAGTGGACACATCGATTTTCTTCTTGTCAACTTCTGGCAAGGCTCGGTGAACAAAATGGATGTCTTCAAAGCCTGTGGTGACTTTTCTGGCTTGCGCCTTCTCAGATAGGCAAATACTAATATGTTCAGCTTTCCGATTTTCCGTTTGCTTGCCCAAGTTTCACGCCTTCTCTATAAATGTACCTTCTCCCTTATCTCCCACAAGAGCTTCATAAACGCGGTTTGGCTTGGCAGCGTTCACCATCATCACTGGAATCCCCTGCTCAATAGCTGGAACAAGTTCAGTTATTTTACCTAACATTCCACCCGTAACGTCGGCTGCAATAGACCCAGTCAGCTTTGACTTAACTTTTTTAAGTTCGCTCAAAGTCAAGTGGGAGTACAATTTAGCGTTTCTTGTAACCTTAGGATCTGCGTCGTAAAGACCGTCAGTGTCCATGCCAATAACTATCTTGTCAGCATGGAATTTCATCGCTAAATGCGAGACAATTTGGTCGCCGGAAAGAACAGCGAATCCCAACTTTTCGTCTAAGATAGCGTCACCATAAAGAACCGGTATAATTCCCATCTTCAACAGCGACTTCAAAATTTTGTCTTCAAAAAATTTTATTCTGCCATTTTCAGTTACCACGCAACAGGATGGTGCTATGCTAAAAGCCGGAACGCTGTGCCATACTAGCGCATCCATAACCAAACCGTTGAGCACGGTCATCACGTGATGAGTCTCAGCGAAACCTACTTTTTGGGAGTCATTTTTTAAACCTTCATTAATTCCGTATTTCTGGGCTGTGGGGTGTCCAAAACTTCCTCCACCGTGTACTATTATCAAGTTTTTTATGTCCGCTTTCCGGGTTTCCTCTGCCAAACGGTTTATAGTTTCAGTTCGCGCGGTAAGTTCTCCGTTCTTGTCGGTTATGACTGAGCCACCAATTTTCAGTATTATCGGTTTTGTCTCGCTCAAATTTTATCCTCTTTTATTTTTTGTTTGTTCACATTCAATTTCTTTTTATTGTAACAACATCATTTTCGATGCTGATTATATCTCCTGTTTTTATTTGGGAGATGTCAATCTTGTCAACACAGGGTATTTCAGATATTATTGCGCCGACTGCCACCACGGTCTCGCATTCCATGTTTATTATTCCAGCAGGAGCCGCGCCGTTCTTTTTAAGCCTGTAAAGCGTATAAGAGCCAACCGTTGACCCTTTACCATTTGGGAAAACCAGTATTTTTCCCTTGACGCTTTTGCCCTGCAACTCGTGCCCTTTCTCAAGTACTTCGCCAGTATTTGGGTCTACTCCACCATAGAATGAAATCGGTTGCGAAGTAACCAAAGCTTCTTCCTGAGCTTTTCCCTTCGAGATAATGCGTCCTTTCAGTTCCATTTTCCCGTCACCGCCGCTTCGATACACTCTTCTAAACTACCCATTTTAGTTAGCATCTTGTTATGCCTTGAGTAGTAACAGCCCTTCGCTGAGGTTGTTGCCACTGCCTTGAATCTTCCCTTCAGCGGGGCTACTGCCATGCAGGTGTCGCAAGCAAATTTGCCTCCAGCTCTCTCGATTATTTCGGTATAACCTCGTTTGTCCGCCAACTGTTTCGCGAACCTAGAAGTTGCAACCCAAAACTCAGTGTTTGGAGATACTCTTTTGCTTTTTAGTAGCGTGGCTATGTCAGCGATTTCTTTAATTGAGCAGTGAGGGCAGCCTACGCATACAAAGTCTATCTCCGCGACTTCATCATTAATGTGTTTGTAGGCTTTTCGGATGTCTTCGTCATCGATTGTAGCCATTTCTTTTGGAGGATGGTGTCTTTCTGCACCGGGTGTGATGTTTTGCATATAGAAAAGAGGTTTAGCGCCGTAAGTTACCACCGAGGCGCAGAAAGACTTTAACTCGTCCACTTTGGCGTCTCTTACACCAGTTATGAATGGAATTTTATTTTCTGCTTTTTTCCCAATACTATAGCCCAGAGCACCCCAATCAGAAAACTTGTCTAAACCGGCGTTCACTTTAATATGAATGTCTGGTACTCTTTTCTCGTCTAGATGAAGCCCGTAGCATGGAGTTTTGCCCACAAGAGCAGCTGCAAGTGCTGATGGTCCACCTTCCCTATTTGTTTTTGCACCTATAACTGAATTAGCAAAAGTCACGGCTGAAGACTCGGACCAAGCCACATGTTCGCCGTAACGGGGCAGGTTGCCTATCAAGTAGGGCGTGCACGTGCAAGAGACGAGTATGCCCATTTTCTCGAAGGCATCTATCACCATATTCTGTTTTTCCGCGAATTCTTCGCTGATGCCGAGTTGTCGCCAGTTCTCTAGGTCCATGCCTGCAGGATTTAACGTAGTAAGCACCTTGACTTTTCCGTCATTTGCGAGTTCATTTAGAAATTCCAGTCCCGCGTCGCCGAGATTGTGATATGATACTCCTGCTACTTGGACGGAGCCTACCTTTATGAGGCGCTCAGCACCGTAAATATCACCTAAAGCAACGAGGATTTGCATTGCTTTTCTTACGGCGTAGCCTTCTTCTCCGTTTAGCATTTTTTCTTCTTTATTAGTAAGTTGCATTGAAATCACATGTACCTTTTTAAGTTAACCTTTCTGTAGCGCTCTTTTATGAAGCTCTTGTCTTTTTTCCCATACGGAATGGTTGCATCTAAGCCCATTTTGCACGTTCTCGCCTTTTTCCCCTCAGTTAGGTCTCCAGATGGATCGAGAGACGAACCTCTCTGATTTGGCAAGATAACGATATTTTTATCTGCTTGGAACCTAGTTGCGATAGCCCATTCAACGGCGTTTGGATCGTAGATATCTATGTCGTCGTCCACTATTACACAATGCTTCAGAGACTTATGTCCTTCAAACGCAGCTGCAATAGCTTTCTTTCCGTCGTCTGGGTCCTGCTTTCTTATCTGCACGACCGCGTGAAGCCAGCTGCAGCCGCCAGGAGTAATGTAGACATCCTTGCACTCGCAGACTCTGTTCACTTCATTAAAGATTGTTGGTTCTTTTGGCATACCCATTAGAAATTGGTGTTCATGCCGTCCAGGAAGAATCGTTTGGTAAATTGGCTTTTCTCGGTGTGTAATGCATTTGATTTCTATTACTGGCTGCTGTCTTATCTTGTCAATCGTTCCCGTTGTATCTAGGAAAGGCCCTTCCGCTGCTCTTTCCTTGGTTATTCGTCCCTCCAACACAAACTCACAGTTTCTGGGAACCTCAAGATCGATGGTCTTACACTTGACTAGCTCTGTTGGCTCTAACGCGTTTGCCATACCTAACTCGTCAACACCCTTAGGCAAGGATGTAGCTGCAGCCAGAAGAACAGCAGTTGAGTTGCCTAAGCAAATGGCGATGTCAAGTTCCCCGCCAGTTTTCTTGAGCGCAGTGTCTGTTCCTCTATCTTCCACTATCCGAGCTACAAATTTGTTTCTACCAATCAACATTAACCTATGAAAAGACATATTTCTGCCCAATTCAGGGTCTCGAACTATGGAAACTGCAGATGCGATGTATTTGCCCCCGTCTTTTTCAGTGTACCGCATTATGGGAAGATTTCCTAGATCAACTTCTTTCTCAATTACCTCTTGGCACTCGCCTTTCTCCACAACCTTTGGCGGCAAAGGATTCTCCAACGCATTAGACAAATTATTGAGCAAATGCGCCTTTTTCAAGTTTAGAGCCCTTGAAATCACTTCTTTAGAAGACACAAGACCCGCTACCACTGGAATGTTAGAGTTTTTCACCTTTTCAAAAAACACGGGTTTCTCCCTGAGAGCCTCTATGACACCAGCCATCTCATACTCAGATGACACTTCCTTGCTTATACGCGTTAACTCTCCGCTCTCTTCAAGAGTTTTTAGAAAACTTCTAAACCCCACTCCATTTCCTCCTCATTTTTAATAGACTATTGTTTCTTTATATCTTTTCAATCCCAATTTTTGTCCTCAACACTTTATATCCTTCTTTTTCGATGGCTGAAGAAACTTTTTCCTGCAATTCTTTGCTTGGAGTCAACGCGGTCATGCAGCCACCACCGCCTCCGCCTGTCAGTTTCGCTCCAAAAGCACCATTTTTCCTTGCTATTTCAACTAACAGGTCAAGTTCCAGACTAGAAACTTCAATCTCTTGTAACAAGCTGTGGTTCTTGTTCATGAGTTCACCGACTTTTTTTAGGTCATAGCTTTCCAGAGCTTTCCGGCCAGCACGAGTTAATTTTTCTGCTTCCTTAAAGATCGAATCATATTTCTCAGGATTCTTCTTTTTTCGTTCAGCGACACCTGCAACCATCGCCTTTGTATTTGCGACCTTGCCTGTGCTTCCGATGATTATTTCAACTGGCTTGCGTACACTGAGTTTTTCAATAATATCTGGTCCACCTACAACGTTTTTCATGAACCACAATAAACCACCATAAGTTGCCGCGGTGTTGTCAATACCGGAGGGATTACCTGCATAGGCTTTCTCCGCTTCATAGGCGATTTGGTTGACTTTCTCGTTTGTAAGATTCAATGATAATTCTTCCGCGATGGCTCTGGCGATGGCGACACTGCTTGCTGCAGAAGCCCCCAACCCGCTGAAGCCTGGAAGGGTTCCGCCTATCCATATTTTTAATGGAAGTTTTGGGTCAAGTCCCATCTTTTTAAGCATGCGCTCAATTGACTCGATTTGCTGAAGCTTTTTCTTTTCAGCATAACCTTTAGAGGCTTTCCGCTCATCCTTGATAACAAGTTCTTTTCCAGTTTTTGTTACTTCCGCGTCCGTGGTGGAATCGATTCCCGAAACAATACCTGGTACACCATAAACCACAAAGTGCTCGCCGAACAAAATTACCTTCCCGAAGCCTGATCCTTTGCCCATTATATATCACCTTGAAAGAATAGGTATTATAAAAATTAGATAAAAATTATTCTTTTTACTAGGCTGATCAAACATAGCAAACTGCAAAATGAATGCTACTTTAAAAAATGAAGATGACAATCATCTAAGATATTGATCATATTGTTTGAGTTATAACTTGCCTCTGAGAGTTTTCTTCTCGTATTATTTTTGGTGTGTAGGCGCA
>JABAOF010006936.1_pt1 | contig 91042 bp, 87 predicted proteins | sample 7062171 | NCBI WGS metagenome assembly JABAOF01 (sample SAMN14538628, study PRJNA623070) | marine sediment metagenome | biome: marine biome [ENVO:00000428]; feature: marine pelagic biome [ENVO:01000023]; material: deep marine sediment [ENVO:00002113] | place: India: Gulf of Khambhat ...
CTTGACTTTGTCAGATTAGTTTAAAATATTGGTAATTTATTACCAATAATAGCTATGTCCCAGGTAGTAAAAACAATTAAAGGACGGATATACACCTATGAAGTAAAATGGGATCCACAGCGGAAGAAACAGATATGGACATACCAAGGGAAAGTGGAGAAAAAGATAGATTATGAGAAGTTAAAGTGTGAATTATATTCTACCCTTATAAGACATGCAAGGATACAAAAGAAAGATAGGAAGAATATCATGAAAGTTATCCAAGAAGTTTTAACAAAATATGAGGAATGTTGGTAACTTTTTACCAACAAATTCTATTAATGTGACAATGTCAAGTTAATATAATGATTAATTAAAACATTTAATAATTTTATAGGCTTTTTCTATAGCATCTTTTGCATCTAAGCCATCACGAATATAATCTAAATATAATTCATAAAGCATTTTTTTCTGATATTCTGATAATTTTTTTATGTTTTTATCTAAAAGAGATTCGACAATTACCTCTATCTTTTTTATATTATATTCTTTTTTTTTCTGTAATCTTTCCATCCTTATTTTTTCGTCCCCCTACTTAATATGTAATACTATGTTAGTTATTATTTAAATAATGTTTGTGACAAAATGTCAAAGAGTAAAAATAACATTGAAATCTAATTTTTTAAAAAAATATTAATTAATATTAATAGGATTAACCAATGGATATATATCTTCAGCGTTACTACCAAGTATCTGATAAGGCGTATCCCAGATTCCATTTGTCTGTGTAGCATTGGGGTATCTATCAAAATAATCATCCCAATAATTACCAAAGCCATTCTCATAAAAATGATTTATATTAAATATAGTATAGTCAACATGGCGATCATTGTTAATAAAAGAATTTTTGTAAATTACATTCTCTGAAGCACCACAGCATATATAAAGCCCTATATCAGAATTATCATTGATTTCATTTGTAATAAAGTTATTATATCTTGAACCTTTTATACGAATAGCAATTTCATTTTCATATAACCTATTTTTGGTAATTAGATTATTATTTGAATTTGAGAGAAGATATATACCATATTCAGTATTTGAAAAAATATCATTTTCATAAATATTATTTTTATGTCCATAACTTGAATATATCCCATTTTCATTATTGAAGATAGAATTTACACTAATATTATTATTATCTGAGTTATCTAGATCAATTCCAGTCTCGGTGTTTTCTATTGTGTTTTGCCTGATAATGTTATTTTCTGAATTTAATAGATTAATACCCTTGCCATTTTTAATGTTATTATTAATTATTGTATTGTTATTAGAATGATACATATACATTGAATTCTTATAGTTAAATTCAAAGTAGTTATTCTCTATTGTAAAACCCGAGGAAAAACAAATTTGAATTCCAATTAAAACTTTTTCAAAATTAATATTTTTAATTTCGATATTACTACAATTAACACAAATTATCTGAATTGCATCTTCAGGAACAGCTATGCCGTTTTCATTCTTATAATAATAAATGAGTTTATCATTTACTTTATTATTTTCTATAATATGGCTATCCCAAGAAATAATGGGTCCCGAAATTGCAATTCCACTATTTTCAAAGATATTATCCTTAATTGTAATGCGAAGACAGGTTTCAAGATTAATTCCTTCCAAAGTATTAGATTCAATCTGATTCTTTGTTATCATTGAATCAGATACACCTTTTAGTCTTATTGCATTAAAATTATTTGAAAAGATATTATTCGATATTGTATTATCTGAATTGGAATCTATCCAAATACCATAATAGTTATCATATAAGGTGTTGTTTATTAATGTATTTCTTCTTGAAACGATTCTAACACCTGAATTGTCACCACCATTACTAATATTCATATTTTGGATGGTACAAGAATTATTTAGAATATTTACAACATTTCCTTGTTTATTTCCCTTAATGACTGTTTTTTCTTTATCTTCACCACTAATATTTATTGATTTATTAATAACTATATTTTCATAATAAATACCATTATTAACATAAACAGTCCCATTTACTGATACATTTATAATACCATCTTGTATAGAATTAAAATGGTTAAAACCCCACCCAGAGGTATTTCTATCATAATCATCATCCACATAAACATTTATCGGTATTTCTGAATTAATTGTCCCATTATCAGATTGAGTTTCTTTGATACATCCACTTATATTTATTGTGATAATTAACAGGGCAAAGATAAAGGTAATTTTTTTCTTTTTCATGTAAAACACTTTTATTTTGAAGATAAGCTTATTATTTAAATGTTTTATTTATAAAAGCTATTTTTCTTTTAAAATTATTTAAAACATTTCAAAATTAAAAAAATTATAATGAAATATGTTGATAACTAACAAACATAATAGTTTTATACTAAATAAATGATAAATAATTACAGAGATTGATTTTTATTTAATAAAAAGAGATAGGTTATGAAGGATTCAAATTTAGGTGAGGATATAGATATTTATATTAAAACACATGAAGAAATTCTTAAAATTATAGAGGAAATCAAAGAATTTGAAAATAAATTTCAAGAATATGATTTATCAGAAACACAATCTGAGGAAGAATTAATAGAAGTTGATGATCAATTAGTAGAGTTTGTTGAGGTAATTCCGATAAAAAAGGAAGAGCCAAGAAAAAGGGTTATTTCTAAAAGACAAAAAGTAAAAGAAAACATCCAAAAAGAAATTAAACCAACAATATTTCATTTAAGATTAAATAAAGATGGTAAATTAGAAAATATTGATATTAAAAAACCTCCAGCAAAGAAAAAAAGTGGTTTTAAATTAAGAAGGAAGAAAAAGGAAAAAGGAGAAACAAAGGAGAAAAATGATAAAAAAACTAAATTATCAAAATTTAAAGGTGGATTTAATAAATTAAAAAAAGCAATTCCCTCAAGGAAAAAGAAGACCGAGGATACCACAGAACCAGAAGAATGAAATTTTATTTTCTAATTAATTTTTTGAGTTTTAATGTATAGTTACAAGTTCATGTATTCGAGTATTTACAACAAATATCTCTAATATGAATTTTAATTTGTTTAATTCTTGCCTGTTTGTTATTTCACTTGCTATTTTTATATTTTTAATCACAGTCTTTAATATTATAATTTATTAATAATAATATTTAAAATTATTATTTTTAATAAATAATTTGTAAATATTGCAAGTTGGAGAAAAGCATTAATAACGTATTCTTCATTTCCCAAAAGATTATTACGATGAAAGATACAAATTATAACTATTACGAGATTGAGAATAAATGGCAAAAACAATGGTTTGAAAATAGATTATTTGAAGTAAAAAAACAACATAATAAAAAATTTTTTGTTCATTTTGCTTATCCCGGTGTTTCAGGATATCTACATGTTGGCCATATGAGAGGTTTTACATATTGTGATATTATTGCACGCTATAAAAGAATGAAAGAATACGATGTTCTTTTTCCTGCTGGATTTCATGCATCTGGAATACCAACAATTGGATTTGCAAAAAAGGTTAAAAGAAAAGATCCAAAAACAATAAATGATCTAAAGGAGTATGGAATAACTGAAAAACAAATAAAAAAATTGACAAATCCAAAAGAAGTTGTAAACTATTTTGGAGATGTATATGTCAAAGATTACTGGAAAAAATTTGGTTTTTTAATAGATTATTCTAGAATTATGAGTACCATTTCAGATGGTTATATGAAATTTATTAAATGGCAATTTTTTAAACTAAAAGAAAAAAATTTACTTATCCAAAAACCGCATTTTGCACCTTTTTGCCCAAATTGTGGGCCTGTAGCTGTTGATAAATCTGAAACAGATATTTTAAAGGGTGGTTCAGCAGAAATCCTTGAATTTACAACTATAAAATTTAAAATGCCTGATGGAACTATTCTACCTGCTGCAACACTCAGACCTGAAACGATTTTTGGCGTAACAAATATGTGGGTAAATCCTGATATTTCATATGTAAAAGTTAAAATTAATGACGAAATCTGGATTCTTTCAAAAGAAGCAGCAGATAAATTATCCTATCAACTTGAAAATATCAGTCTTTTAGAGGAAACTGTTAGAGGAATAAATCTAATTGGGAAAACCTGTAATATACCAATAATTAATCGAGAAATTCCGATTTTATCAGGAGCTTTTGCTGATCCAAACGTTGCAACAGGAATCGTTATGTCTGTTCCAGCTCATGCACCCTATGATTGGATAGCACTAGTTGAATCAGGAGAAAATATTGAACCAATTACTATAATTGATGTAAAAGGATTTGGAACAAATCCTGCAAAAGAAGCTTGTGAAAAATTAGAAATAAAAAGTCAAACTGAAACAGAAAAACTTAATATTGCAACTGAAGAAGTTTACAAGAAAGAATTTCACACAGGTTATCTTAATGAAAATTGTGGAATTTATGCAGGAATTAAGATATCTGATATAAAAGATACAGTTAAAGATGATCTTTTATCTAGAAACGAAGCAATAGTTATGAGAGAGTTTTCTGAGGAGGTAATTTGTAGATGTGGAGGAAATGTTTTTATAAAAAATATACCTGATCAATGGTTTATAAAATATAGTGATACAAACCTTACTGAAAATTCAAAAAACCATGCACAAACAATGAATATTTACCCAGACGAATACAAAGATGAAATGCCTGGAGTTTTAGATTGGTTTGATGACAGAGCATGTATTAGAAAAGGCTCTTGGTTAGGAACAGAATTTCCTTTCAAAAAAGGTTGGATTATTGAACCGATATCAGATTCAACACTTTATCCAGCATATTATATTATTTCTAAATATGTAAATCTAAATGAAATCAAACCAGAAGAGATGACTGAAAAATTTTTTGATTTTATATTTCTTGGAAAGGGAAAATCTAAAGATTTAACCTGGAATAAAATAAAATCTGATTTCGATTATTGGTACCCAGTTGATATAAACTTAGGAGGAAAAGAACACAAAACAGTTCATTTTCCAGTTTTTTTAATGAACCATGTAGCAATAATGTCAAAAGATAAAAGACCAAGGGGAATTTTTGTTCACTGGTGGGTAACTCAAAAAGGTAAAGAAAAAATTAGTAAATCCAAAGGTGGTGCAGAACATATAACAGAGGCTGCATCAACTTATGGAGTTGATGCCATGCGTCTATACTACTCCCATGTAGGTTCACCTTTTGTTGATATTGAATGGGATACTGAAACAGTTACAAAATATAAAAATAGAATAGCTAATATCTATAAATTAATTAATCAAATTGAAAAAATTGAAGGAAAAAATAACAAAAATCTAGACAACTGGCTTAAAAGTTCACTTCAAAGGACAATAAAAAAGACAACTGATGCATTTGAAAAATTTGATTTACGAGTTGCGACAAATGAGATATATTTTGATTGTCAAAAAAATATTCAATGGTATATTAATAGAGGCGGGGGCAACAAAGATCTATTAAAAAAATTTATAAACACCTGGATAAAGTTAATGGCTCCAGTCACCCCTCATTTATCTGAAGAACTTTGGCATAAATATAATGAAACATTTGTAACAAATGAAACATTTCCAGAATTCAATACAGCAGATATTTCCGAAAAAGATGAAATTGGAGAATATCTTCTTTCAAAAGTAGTTGACGATATATCTGAAATAATAAAGGTTACAAAAATAAAACCAAAAAAGATATGTATTTATTTATCACCTCTTTGGAAATATGACTTAATCAGAAAAGCAATTAGGCTTAAGAGTGAAGATAAACTAAACATAGGATTAATTATGAAAGAAGCTTTATTAAAACCAGGGATAAAAAAAATTGCAAAAGAAATTTCTCAATATGCTAGTAAACTTCCAAGTGAAGTAAAAAAATTAAATGAAAATGATAAAAAAAGATATCTAACCGATATCTCAGAGTATGAATATTTAAAAAATTCAATCGATTATCTAAAAAAAATTTTTTCATGTGATATAAATTTTTTTAAATTTGAAGAAAAAGATATTTACGATCCTGCCAATAAAAAAAGATATGCAATCCCTCTAAGACCAGCAATTTTTATAGAATAATATTTTAAATTGGAACAATTCTAACAGGATCTCCTTTTATTTTAGATGGTATTTCTCCAACAGAATAACCTTCAGTTGTGGTTTCACAGTAGAAATACCTATTTCCATTATCATCAATAACATAACTGCCATAGTCTCCATCAAGATTGACGCCAACTGCAAGATGACCAAGTCTTTTACCATCTTCTTTCCAGGAATAATAAAGTAATGCTACATCAAAACCTAATCTGTCCAAAATAGATGCTAATAAAACAGAAGTATCTTCACAATCACCGGTTTGATCTACAAGTGTTTCAACTGGAAATTTCCAATATTCTTCACAATCCATTGTTTCATTGTCAAATCTATATGTAATTGCATTTTGAACAAATTTAAGACAGAAATTTACTTCGTCAATAAGATTATAGTTTTCACTATTAGCATATATTTTTAATTCATCTGCCAAATCAAGAATTATTCTTTCTTTTAAACTAACAAATGCAGCCATTGCATTATCTATATTAGATTGACTTTGAGGTTGTCTACTAACATTAAAAGTTTGATAATTTTTATAGGTATTAACAGGAATTTTAAATTGTAATTCCCATTTATTATCTTTAAAATACCAAGTGTATGATTTATTGTAAAAAGTTTCATTGATAGAAATTTCTTTTTGAACGATAATATTGAACCATAATTTACCATTTCTTCCTTCTGTTGATTCAGTTTTAGATATTTCATTTTTAATATGATCAAATCTTAATTTTAGTGTTTTTTCTCCTAATTTATTACTGATATCTATAATATCATCGGATCCAATAAAATCGTAATCATACATTATAATTTCAATATCTGTAAATTTTTTTGTTGTGCCATCAATTATTTCATAGACAATTTTTTCATGATTTAATTCTTTTATTTGATTTAATCTAACCTTGAAGTTATTACCGTTATTATTTATTTTACTTATACTTATTCCATTAATTTTAACCACAAAATATACTTGAGCCCATCTTAATAAGTCAACCTTTCTTGTAACCTTAAATTTTTCAATTTTAATTTCAAATGAAAGATTCACATAAGGATTAATATCAGACCTATCTCCATAACCGTCAAGATCAATATCGCTCCATTCATTTATATTATCTGGAAAAGCATCTTTGTTATCTCCCACATAATCCCTATCAGAGTCCTTATACTCTTCAGGATCATACGGGCACTCATCTATTATCAACGGTGGATTACTTGTGCTATCGCTAGGGCTTTTTCCTTGGTTCCATTCATCTGGATATCCATCACCATCTGAGTCTATACTAGCAGCAGGATCATTAGGAAATGCATCTATTTTATCTGCAACTTTATCTCCATCTGAATCAATAATTACTTCTTTTTTATTAGGAAAAATATCTATAAAAATAAAACTTGAAAGAATTATTATAATAATACTAAATATAACAATAATTATTTTTGTTTTCATTTTTTAATATAAGAGTACATTATTTAATATAAAAAATCTTCTATGTTGATGATGTAAATGAACGATAGTAATTTGATACAGAACAAAAAAACATGGGATGCTATTGCAGAAAGTTTTGATATTACAAGACGCAAACCATGGATTCAGTGTATAAAATTTATTGAAAATTTACCAAAAAATTCAAGGGTCATTGATATAGGCTGTGGAAATGGTAGGCATTTAATCCCCTGTGCTATTAGATGTAAAAATGTTATTGGAATAGATATTTCAAAAGAATTAATTAGAATTATAAAAAGAAAATCTATCGAATTGAAATTAGATAATGTAAATTTAATTCACTCTGATGCAGTTAACCTTCCAATTAAAAATAGTTGCATTGATGCAGCTCTATTTATTGCATCTTTACACAATATAAAAAAACAAAAAAATCGTATTAATTCCCTTAATGAAGTAAATAGAATTTTAAAGGAGGATGGAAAAGCTCTAGTTAGTGTATGGTCAAGATGGCAGGATAAATTTCGAAATGATTTTTTTAAAAAATGGTTCACTCAATTTAATAAAAATGAATTTGGAGATATTAATATTTATTGGAAACAACACGGATTAAATATCCCACGATTTTATCATCTATACAGCAAACAAGAATTTAGAAACGATTTAAAAAAAGCAAATTTCGATATTTTGGATTTACGAGAAGTTAAAATAAAGTCAAAAAAACATCCTGATAATTATTTTGCATTAATTAAAAAGATATAAGCCACTATTTTTCTATTGGTGTAAGATAACTAACTAATACTAAAACAATAATTGCAATACCTATTGCCCAAATAGCTGATAAGAAACCAAAAGTTGGTATAACCTTATAATCAAATAAAAAAATGGATATTTCACCTATAATAATACTAAAAATGCATCCATATTTTGTAGCTCTTTTCCAATAAAGAGCAGCAATTGCAGTTGGACATAAAACTGCAAGACCTGAAAATGTTGTTTTTACGAGAGTTCCCATTATTCCAATTTTTGGATCATAACCTCCAATAACAAATATTATTGCAAAAAGTGATAATATTATAATTAAAACTTTACCTATTAATATATCTGATATACGTGTTTTTTTAAAGGGGATATCTTTAGATAGCATTGTTGAAAGTGAAAGAAGTTGAGAATCAGCTGTACTCATTAATGCAGCAAGAGCTCCTACCATAACGAAAGCGAAAATCAGGGTTGGAGCATAATTTGCAACCATTATCGGTAAAACCATTGTTTCTTCCCCAGATGCCAGTTCTAAACCAGCTCCATGTGCCCATACTCCAATTAAAACAGGAAATAAAAACAAAAAGGATACAATAATTGGATAAAGTATCATTGACATTGTTAATGATTTTTCATCTTTTGCAGTATAGAATCGTGAAAATATTTGCGGAAACATAGGATCTGCAAAAATCCAGAGTAACATAAATGAAAACCATATCTGTGGTAAAAAATAATCATTTCCACCAGGCCGAGCAAATAATTCTGGATTTGCAGAAAATGCAGCATTATTTGCTGCTTCAAAACCTCCAAGGTTTATTGCTACAAAAACAACTGCCAATGTCATTGCAGATATCATAATTACACCTTGAAAAACATCTGTCCATCCTGATCCTCTCATCCCACCAAATAAAACATATAACATTATAACAAACATTGTTATAATTGCACCAACTTGCCAGCTAATATCTGTCATATGTTGAATTAACATTCCAGCACCTATTGCTTGTGTAGCAAGATAAGGAATTGTAAAAATCACCATAACAATCAAAAAAATTAACCTGAGGCTGATGCTGTTAAATCTATCTCCTATAAGCTCTGGAGGTGTAATATAGCCTTTTTGTTTTCCTAATTTCCATACCTTTCTACCTATTACAAAAAACATAATTGCCATAATAGCTGTACCAAATCCCATTATTCCATACTGACCAAAACCAGTTTTATAGGCATTTTCGGCAAAACCTAGAAAAGTAAAAGCTGAAAAGTTGGTTGCTGCAAGAGTAAAAAATAAAATCAATGGGCCAAATGTTCTATTGGCAAGGAAATAATCCTCAGCAGTTTTTTTTGTTTTCTTGTGTGCATAAACACCTAATAAAATAAGAAAAATGAAATAGGCAATCACAAGACCTATAAATATCACTTATTTACCCCTCCAGTAATATTTGGAAAATAGATAAAAAATAACAGATGTAATTAAAGTAAGAATTAGTAGATAATACATCCAAAATGGAAGGCCAAGAATCATTGGATTATTTTTATTCCAAGCCCAAAAATCAAGGGAGGCTAAAAAAAGAAAAATAAAGATTAGATACCAAGAAACATTGTTTTTTTTTGGAAACCAAAATGGTAGATTTTTCATGATATGATATTCCCCACTTATCTACCATTTCCTGGTTTTACGGGCTGGAAACAGCTAAACAATGCCGCAAAATCATTTACCTTTTTTATTTTAGAATGAAAAATTTATGATTTCTTTCTATAGTATAATTGATATATTTTTTAATAGTTTTTGGAAAATTTTTAGATATATCGTCCATAAAATCATGCAGAAAATGATTGAAATGCACGTTAAAACTTTGTATAATTCTCTTTTCTTGTAATTTTTTCACACAAGATATTATAATATCTTTAGATAGATCTTTCTTTTTATCAATTGATCTAAAAGATTCCATTGAATTTAAGTCAAGATGATACAATATCTTCTTATCCTTCAAATCAATTTTTTCCATATAACTACGCCAAAATAATAATCGATAACATCTTTTCTATAATTTTGTCGACTTTTTTGGAAAGCCATTTCATATTGATAATTAGCCATACTTAAATTTGGTGATAAAAAAATGAATATGGTTTTGGGAAAAAATGAGGCTGATGAAACAAACTTCAAATACTCTTTATATGCAGCAATAGCTAATATGAATGTTATTTACAATCAATCTGGGAGGCTTTATTAGAAATGAAAAAGAAAAGCACAGTAGTTTTCATAACAAGTTTATTTATGAGCTCTCTTTTTGTTGGAGCTGCTTTACCATCTGTATTGGCTGGATCTATATCACAAGATCATAGAATAACAGACTTTAATGATGATCCATGTTCTTTATGCAGATCAAAATTATCATAAACAGAAGATACACCAGGTTGCAAATCTTGCAATGAGGCAGTTGCTTTTGCAGTTGATTATATGAAAGATTATGTTAAAGATAAAATGGATAGTAATTACTTTCTTTGGAGAGTTGATGTATCTATTTTAATCTTTCAAGGACTTGTCATAGGTTTCAAAGAATCAAGTTGCAAAATTAAATTTGATGAAAATGAACTAAAAGCAAAAATTGAACATTGGATAAATAAAACTGTTGGATCACAAAAATTCACAGTCACACTATTCTTGGTAAAACTCGGAGCACTACGACAAATACGAAATATCTCATGGATAAAGTCCAGATCAATACTTTGGAATATATTAAAACGTCTACTTGGGTCATCTTATTAATCCAAACTTTTTTTTATTTTATATTTTGTTTATTTTTGGAAATTTTTGATATTTGTATAAAATCTAAAAAATAAATTGGTTTTTATAGTGGTATTTTGCATTTATCATTAGGTATATTTATATTAAAATATTATATTCCTTTACTTATGGGGAGATAATTATGAGAATAAAAATAATTGGAATTTTTATAGGCCTAATGGTAATAATTCCAATACAATTAGCAATGGCAACACCTGAAAATTTAGTTATAAAAACAAATATCGATCCAACAGAATTTAGTATAAAAGAAGATATTATAAATTTGATAAATCAGGTAAATAGGTCATTGATTTCTAATTATCTTGAGGATTTAGTATCATTTGGTCCTCGATTGACAAGTACTAAAAACTGTAGTAAAACTGCTCAATATATTTATAATGAATTTTTAAAGTTAGATATGAATGTATATTTTGATCCATGGATATCTATCAAATATAGATGTAAAAATATAATAGCAACACTTAATGGTATCAATCCAAATAGTGATGCAATATTCATTCTCTGTGCCCATTATGATACAACTAAAAATAGTCCTGGTGCAAATGATGATGGGTCTGGGATTGCCGCAATGCTTGCTATTGCAAATATTTGTAGTCAATACAAATTTAATCATACGATTAGATTTATAGCATTTTCTGGGGAAGAAGTAGGGACCTATGGAAGTCATGCTTATGCAAAAAAGGCTTATAGAAGAGGAGAAAATATTAGGGCGGTTTTAAATCTCGAAACATTTGGTTATACTAGTCAAGGTGGTAAAGAACTTTTTGTTTTAAAGACAGAACGTGCAGAATGGCTATCTCAGTTTTCTCGAGAAATAAGTGAAAAATATTATGAATTTATTAATCTTAATATTATAACAATAGGCAATAGACCTTGTGATCATCAAGCATTTCTTGAATATGGATATGACGCTGTGCAATATGTTCAATTAAATCGAGATGACTATCCTATACATACTCCTGAGGATTCACTGGATAAAATTAATTTTTCTTATCTTACAAAGGTCACAAAATTGATTCTTGCAATTACTGTTGCACTTGCAATCACACCAATTGATTTACAAATTAGAATCGCCACACCCTTTGAAGGTTATGTCTATATAATGGATTATCCTATTATTCATTTACCTGGTTTTAACATTCGGAAAACAGGTTTACGTGGAATGACGTATATACTTGGAAAAGCAGTTATTAGAGTAAATATTACTACTAAATCTGATATTGCTAGTGTATTTTTTTGCGTTGATGGTATTTCTGAGTTATATGGGGAATGTAAAGAACCCCCTTATGAATGGAAAATACAAAAATCAATTTGGAAAATTTTTCCATTAATAGGTAAACATAAAATTGGTGTTTATGTATGGACAACTGATGGAAAAGTAGCGTATGATGAAATGGATGTTTTTATTATTTCATTATTTTAATAAAAAGTTATTATCAATTTTTAAAAGATAACATTTAAGACATGCTATTGTATTAGAAATATATATTGGGAGGTAATAAAAATGCGAAATGAGATATTTAAAAAAATATTAATTTTAGGAATAATATCATTATTTATTGGAATAGGAATCACTCAGATAGTACCAGGTAATGAAATTCATCTTAGTAATTCTACGAGTTATCATATGGAATCAGTTAGAGAACTCCGTAATATTATGCTTACTGGTTATTGGAATCCAACTGGTCAAATGATTGCACAGTTTAGCACTGATCCTTATTTAAATCCTGATGGATGGAAAGGTGAAAACTGGGAGGATTCAGGTTATAACATTTATTCCTATTTTCCTACACCATATCTCTATAATGGTACATTTGAAGTCGATTATCAAGATACCTTGGAGGATTTTGAGATTATTACCGATGAAATAAAACCCATTGCAATCATAAGTTTCGGTGCTGGAATAGGCCCTTGGGAAATCGAATTTAATGCACGCAATCTAGATTCATGGATAAATGATGAAAAGCCCCCCATCAACCTACACCTTGTCCACCAGACGATAGTGTTCCCGTTAATTTTGTACGTCATTCAACACTCCCTGTCCAGGCAATTGCAGATGCTGTAGATGATCAAACAAATATAAAGGCATGGGTTGATTGGAATGGTGACCCAGGACGATATCTGTGTGAATATATGGCGTATCTTGGAATGTGGTATCAAGACCGTCATAATACTACAGATGACCCTTACAGGTGTTGGGAGGCAGGATTTATTCATGTGAGGGATAATATTGCCCTTTCAGATGCAATAGAAGCAACAATCATCACAATTAGGGAAGTTATAAAATCTATTCCAAATTTTCCACCTATCAAACCTACTATAAATGGTCCAAAATATGGTAATGTAGGAATCGAATATCCATACACCTTTGTTACAACAGATCCTGATGGTGATGATGTATTTTATTGGATAGATTGGGGAGATGGTTCACCAGTTGTCGAATGGAATGGACCATATGAATCAGGTCAAGTTCTAACAATTAACCATGCATTTTTAACAGAGGGAAAAATAAATATTAGTGCTCAAGCAAAAGATGTTCTTAAAAGAGAAAGTGAATGGGGATATTTTGAAGTTGAAATGCCAAGAACTAGTTTTAGATTTAATAACCTTAAAAATGTTATATTTAATCGTTTTACTGGTATATTTCCAATTATAAAAATTCTGTTGCAACAGTTTTAAATAAAATATAGCCTTAAATTAACTCTATATTATCGATTATGCGTTTCCCATATTTTTACTTAATATTAAATATTGATTTGCTATTAATTTAGTTAATTTGTCAATATCAAAAGGTTTTATAATATAATCATAAATAAATCCTTCAAGTCCTCTCATTTTTTCATGATCTGGTGTTCCCTTTGCAGTTAATATTGAAATAATTACATCTTTTGTAAATCCTTTTTTTAGAATTTGTTCTATTGTATCCCATCCATCCATGAAAGGCATCATAATATCCATAAGAATTACACCTTTAAAACCGCGTTCAAGCTCTTTTAAACAATCCCAACCAGTATCGACAGTTAAAACTTCATAACCTTCTTTTTCAAAAATTTTCCTAATAGAAATTAATATATCAGGATCATCATCAACAACCATTAATCTTTTTTCCATATTTCTCTACATCCTAGATTTTCCCTTTTTCTGGTATTATGATATACTTTGAATAATCTAATTTATATAATTAACGCGTTAGTTTGTCAAAGTGTTATTTAATCTTTAAGCAATTTAAACAAAATGTTACTTAGATTACCTATTTGTTCAGGAGATAAATCTTCAACTCTATTATTAGAATAAAGAATACTATCAGATTTTAATTTATAAATTTCTTTTATTGTTGTTTTAATTTTCTTTCGTCTATGATTGAATAGATTTTTAGTTAAATTAAAAAAAAATGATTCATCATAAACAAAAAAAGGAGGCATTTTATGAGGAATTAATCTAATAATAGAAGAGTCAACCTTTGGTTTTGGAGAAAAACATGCTTTTGAAACATTTTCAAGAACTTCGCATTTTGCTTTGTAATAAACACCAACAGTTAATCTAGAATAATTTTTACTACCAGATTGCGCAATCATCCTATCTGCAAATTCTTTTTGATAGATTAAAACAGCTTTTGTAAAATTATAATCTAATATTTTAAAAGTTATTGGCGAAGATATTTGAAAAGGTAAATTAGAAACAATTTTATTGAATCTAGGTAATCTTTCAAAATCTAATTCTAAAACATCTGCATTAAATAATTCTACATTTTTTGGACAAGTGTTTTTAAAACGATTATACAAAAACTTATCGATTTCAATTGCAATTACTTTTTTTGCTTTTTGAGCAATAAGATTTGTTAATATTCCTTTACCAGGACCTATTTCAAGAACAACATCTTCTTCTGTAATACCTGCATATTCTACTTCTCTATAAGCTACATTTACATCGATTAAAAAATTTTGACCTGTTATTTTATACATAAAACTTATTAGTAATGGCTTTTAACAATAGGTGGTCTTGTAAACAAACGATATTTTTGATTTGGATCGGTTAGTTCAAGTTCAATTCTTTTTGAAATTAATTTATCGGGTGCCCTTAAAAAATCAATTCTTTCACACATTTCTTCAAAACTCTCAAAAGGTTTCTCTTTTCTAGCATCAAGTATATCATGCATCATTTTCTTACCAAGTCCTGGTAAAAGTTCAAGAACATGAAACCTTGTTGAAATCGCTGGGGATTCATTAAAAAATTTTAAAAAACGTTCTTTTTGAGTATGAACAATATCAATGATTATATAGGGCATTTCACCATGAGCAGTCGATGTCATTTCATCATAATTTACTCTGCCTTTAATCTTAGCAATCTTTTTTCGTTTTTGCGGATCTTTACCTACGTAAATTCTCTCCCCAACTGAAAAAGAAGCATCCTTTTTTGGAACTAATTCAAGTAATGTAAATTGATCTTCACCAAGTCCATAAACCAATGGTTGTCTTTTATGAGGGGGTAGATCGCCTCTTCCTTTTGGCAAGTAATCCAAAACAAAAACATAATCCTCCAAATTTAATACCCCCTTCTTATGCAATATAATATTTACCAACTATATCTAATACTCTTTTAATATCATTTTCCTTTAGTGTTATTCTTTCCTTTGCAAAAATAGTTTTTATGTCATCTTCCGTAATTGGAAGCAAGTCTGCAATTTTATATGCATGAACATCTTGAATAAATTCAAGACTTACTAGTTCTGAAATTAATCCTTTTACCTTTTTTTCAGGTAATTTTGCAAATTTATTTGCATGCTCAAGAGCAATTTTTTGCTCATATAATAGTTCTTTTCTTTCTTTTTCAATTTTTTTTAAAATATTTTTTACTTCTGAAAGAGATACAGGTTCAGGTTCTATATCTTCAAATGCCACTATTGCACTCTCCTCAAATGTTCAGACCTAATAATCAATGTTTTATGTTTTTTACCATCGTTTATTCCAACAAGGTAAGATTCACCCTGTTTTCCCTCAATCTTACCTGTATGACCCTGGAAGCGTATATGTGGCATACCTTTGTGAACAGAAGAATCAATTACAATATTAACATTTTGTCCTTCCTCAAATTTCTGTAAGGCTCTGGAAATAGAGTGTATGCCTCGTTCTCTAGGCCTTTTTCTTAGTAATTTTCGACTTTTACTTCTAATTCCCTTAGATCTTTTAACCATGTACTATTCTCCTTTGATTTCTAAGACATCTAGTTCAGTAACTATACAGGGATTGCCAATCATTTCACTTAAATTTGGCTTTGTTCTCCCATTATCTCCGGATATTAGCTCTTTAATATATGTGCCTGAATCAGCTATAATTATTAATATAGCAATGGAACCTTCTAAAGATTTTATTTGGCATTTATATATCTGTTTTTCTCTAACCATATTGGCTCGTCTATGAGCCACTCTTGATGGCGTAAACTGATTAATCTTTTGACCCTGTAAAGATTGAGCAGCCTTTATAAGCTTTTCGTTATTTATTGGTTTTTCTCCTTTAATTATTACTTTATAGATTTTTTTAAAATTTGCATTTTTTAATCTTGATATCTCACCTTTATTTGTAACACGTAAATTACTAACTTCAATTATTCCTTTATTGATTTTATTTATCTCATTTGTAATTTTATTAAAATCAATTTTCCTTTTTATTGGATTTTTTATTTCTAAAACAAAAGGTCGACCATTCCCAAGCATTCTAACATCAATATCTTCTCGACCACAACCATGAAATATTGCACTTTGAGCTTTAGTTTTTTTAATAAAACTCTTTGAAATTAATTCTTCCACACTTGTGTTATAAATTTTCCCGGTATAGTGACATCTTTTGCAACCAACTCCTCTACAAAATTTACAGAACCATTTTGTTTGGGGAATGTCTCTTTTATATTTTTTATATTTTCCATAAACATAAATCGAACTAATTTGAAAATCTAAAAAATCATATGCTGTATCAATAATTATCATAATTGTGGGATTTAAAAAATCAACTTCTTTTTTGAGAGATTGCTCAAGAATTTTTCCAATTTCTCTATTGAGCTCTGCCTTAATAGATTCTGATAATTCTGGTTTTGTTATTTCTATTAATTTTTTTTCTTTATCAATAATATCTTCATCAATTTTTGATCCAATTAAAAACGTATCAAAATCATAATCTTTTAATGAATCATTTATGAGATCTGCAAAATGTTGAATTTCATTAAGCAATCCAGAGCAAAGCCAGCAATTATTAATTGGGATAGAGGTTTCAATATTAAGATTTGTTCTTATTATCTCTCCTCTTTCTTTATTGGTAATTCTAGTTCCTATCTTTGCAAAATTTCTACCTAAACAATGATCACATAATTTATATTCCTTTAAAATTGAATTTGCAGTTTTTAATACCCCTTTGTTCTTTAAATCAATGTTCATTTTATCGGTTTAATAATTAGTTTTATTTTTAAATATTGGTATTAAAAAAAATTCATTCCTCAATCCATAATTTGTAAACTACTATTATTAATATTATAAATAGAATTATAGGAATATACCACAAAGAGTTATCAACACCTAATACATAAACCAAAGAAAGTATAAAAAAAATTGAAATAAAAAAGGTAATTACATCCCTATATTTCATAGATAACCCTCGTCATATTTGTATTAATTAAACCCTTTATATAACATTTTATTTTCCGAATATTTTTAATAATGAATTTTATTTTGGATAAAGATTTGGGGGTTTTTGCAAATGGTTGAGGTTTACCCGTTTAATAGTTTTATTTACAATAAAGATAAGATAAAAGAAATTGAAAATGTCATGTCCCCACCTTATGATATTATATCTGAAGAAATTCAAGAAAATCTCTATAATAAAAATCCATATAATTTTGTTAGATTAATTTTAGGTAAACAAAATCCTGATGATACAAATAATAATAATAGATATACAAGGGCAAAACAGTTTTTTGATTCATGGATTAAGGATTCTATATTAATAAAATTAGATAAACCTGCAATATTTGCTTATAAAATAAAATACTCTATTAAAAATCAGATAAAAACCATGAATGGTTTTTTTGTTCTTCTCAAATTAGATCCTGATTATATCTCTGTTAAAGCTCATGAACGAACACTTTCAAAACCAAAAGAAGATAGGTTAAACCTGATGAGGGCATGTAATGCAAATCTTGAACCAATACAATTGTTATATATTGATCAACAAGATAAAATAAGAAAAAAAATTGATGCATGTATAACTGAGCCAATTTTTGATATCAAAGGTTATGATGGTTTTAATCATAAGCTTTGGAAAATAGATGATGAAAATATAATTTCTTTTGTTCAAAATGAACTAAAAAATAAGATTTTATTTATTGCAGACGGCCATCATAGATATCAAACTGCTATCAATTATGCTAATGAATTAAAAGAAAAAAAGAAAATTACTGATGAGAATGCTCCTTTCAATTATAGAATGGTAATTCTTGCAAATTTATTTGATAAGGGACTTTCAATTTTACCAACACATCGTTTAATAAAAAAATTTGATGTTGATATTTACAACATAATTGAAAAATTAAAAAAATATTTTTATGTTGAAGAAAAAATTGTGAAAAACATAAACGAAATAGATAATATCAGTAAAAAAATTAAAAAGAATCTAGAAACAAAAAAGGAGCATAAATTTGCCCTTTATACAAAAAAAAATTATTTCATACTTACTTTAAAAGAGGAAAAAATAATGGATAAATTTGCTAAAGATAAATCAAAGACTTGGAGAACACTTGATGTCTCAATTTTACATAAAATAATTCTTGAGCATTTCATGGGTATTACACAGGAAAATATCGAAGATTATGTTAAATATACAAGAGTAGATGAAGAGGCAATAAAATTTGTTAATAATGGCAAATTTGATTTTTCCGTTTTAATGAATCCAACAAAAATCGAAGAATTAAAATCTGTTGCAGAATCTGGTGAACATATGCCTCAAAAATCAACCTATTTCTTACCTAAAATGTTATCAGGTCTTGTTATTTATAAAATTTAATTTTAATTTAATATTAATTTATAAATTAAATTGTAATTTTTTCACTTTGACATTTTTGCTAAAAACAATTAAATAATATTATTAACAAATATTAACATGATATAGATTATCTATGTCATGATAATATTTATCTTTAAAAGGATTAGGGTGTTTTAAAATGTGGAAAAAAATGTTTTCATATCTAATTTTTCAATTAAAGGTGGTGAATAAGTAAATGAACTCAATAGTCATGGTTTTATTGGGATTTGCTATTGGTATTTTTACCATGACGATTTTGAGTTTATATAAATGGATTTTAGAATTTTGGAATAAAAATATAAGTTAAAATATTATTTTTATAAAAAATAAAAAAGAGAACAATGGAATTATTTCAAAATAGTAACTTTACAATTTGATATATTTCTAAGATAATCTTAAATATTTGAATTAAGAGATTTTACCGTAGAAATAAGTATCAAAGATATAAAGGAATAGTTAAATATGAAAAATAAACAAAAAATTTGGATGAACAAAGTAAAACAAATTCTTTCTTTTAAAACCATAAAAAACAAAGTAATGAAAAATTAGATTTAAGTCACATCCAGGAGGGGGTTAGTGTTTTTAGATTTCACCTCTTCTTGTATCTCAACCCCCTCTTCTACCCCCTACATTAACATAATTTCTAGAAAAATTTAAGTTCAGTAGATTGATAATATTTTTGGTGGGAAATGAAAACTATAATGATTATAGATGATGAAAAAAGTATCTTAGAACAAGTAAAAACAAGTTTAGATGAAAATGAATTTGAGGTTATAACTGTCAGTAATAACCGTGAGGCAATAGAATTAATAGAAAACGATAATACTGATAAATTTGGCTTAATACTAATTGATACTTCTCTTCCGAATAGCAATAAACCTGCGTTATTTTCTATGAAACCAAAATCCAAGAAAAATATTGATACAAGCAAAAAAGAAGATTTTTTAGAAAAACCTTTTACAAAGGAAGAATTAATAAATTTTATTAATAAAAATTTTTAATTTTTTAAATTAAAAATCGATAAAATGCAAAGTAAAGAAAAAAACAATATCATTTTTATTCATCTTTTTCCAGATGAAGAGGTAAATAATAAAATAATTGAAGCATGCAAAAACCACAATATTAAATCAGCTGTTGTAATATCTGGAATTGGCCAACTAAAAAAGACAAAATTAGGATATTTTAAAAACAGAGGAAATTATACTCCTCAAACCTTTGATGAACCCCTAGAATTATTATCTCTATCAGGAAATATCTGTAAACAAAAAGATAAATATTTTTTACATATACATTCTTCTTTAGGAGATGAAAAAAAGAAAGTTGTTGGTGGTCATTTAATAGAAGGAATCGTCAATATCACAGCTGAAATCGTTTTATTAAAAAGTAATATTGATATTTCAAGAAAACATGATGAAATTACTGGCCTTATGAGTCTGAATCTTGAGTAAAAGTTTTTAGCATATAATATAATTACGTTAAGTAATATCTATCTCATTGGAAGAAAATACATATGGAACAATTTGAGGAATTAACACAAAAAATTAAGACTCTTAAAGATGCACGAGAAATCTTACAAAATGAATATAAAAAATCAGATTTCCATAAAAGAAAAGAAGCTAATCCACATCAATCAGTTCCATCACAACCTGAAGATGAAGAAATCTTTAAACTTTTAACAGCAATTCAACAACTTGACATTTATATCAAAAGATTACAAGATCAACAATTTCAGATTTTAAAAGAAAAAGAAAGTGAATAAAACGCTTTTTATAGTATATTTCTTCTTATTCCAAATAATGATTTTATTAGAACAATTATTGGTATAATTTCTAATCTACCTATCCACATATTAAATATAAGCATTGTTTTTGCTGCTGGATTCATACTAATATTAGTAATTCCTGTAGAAAGACCTACATTTCCCTGTGCAGAACATACTTCAAAAATAACATTACTTAAGCTATTTCCAGTAGAGTGAATTAAAATAATTATACCAACAGTTAAAAGAATAACCCACATAAATGAAATTATTGCTGCTTCATTAATTAAATCCATTGCGTCTTCTTTTGAAAGTGATTTTTCTCCAAGTTTATGAACAAACACCCTTCGGGGTGTCGAAATTGCTCTTTTTATTCTCCATCCAACGCCTTTATAAAGCAATATTGCTCGAAATAATTTTATTCCACCAGCAGTTGATCCTGCGGCTCCACCTATTATCATGGCAAAAGCAAGTATTAGTTTTGCGGATTCTGCCCAACTTGCAATATTTTCTACTGTTGCAAAACCTGTACATGTTATTGCTGATGTAAATTGAAAACCAGAATATTTTAGTGAGGTCCAAAAATCATGTCCATAATTATTTAAATTTATTATAGTTAGTCCAATTACTCCTAAAACTAATAATGCAATAATAGCTTTTAACTGGGCATCAGCAAAGAATTTTTTTATCCTTCCTTTTAATAGATCATAATGAGCTGCAAATGCAATAGCACCAAATATCATTAAAACTATAATTGCCAACTGACTAATTGTACCAAAGCTACCTATACTATCACTTGTTACTGAAAAACCACCTGTAGCAATACCTGTCATGGCATGATTTAAAGATTCCCACGGACTCATTCCATCTGAAGTAACAGTTCCTAATATAATTAAAACAATAATTCCAATTATTGTAAATAGTAAAAAGATCCACCAGATAGTTCTAACTGTAGAAACTATTGATGGATGAGTTTTTTGATCACGTGCTTCACCTTTATACAAAACAAATGAACCAGTACCAGGTCTGGCAAGAATAGATAGAGTTAAAACTATTACACCAACACCACCAACCCATTGAATAAGAGAACGCCAGAATTGAAGTGTATTAGGTAAATATGCTTCACTTCCTCCAACCATTGTAAGACCAGTTCCTGTCCATCCTGACATTGATTCAAAAAAAGCAGATAATGGTGACATGTGGTTAAGCGTTGTAATATTATATGGAATAAGCCAAAAAGGAATACTTCCAATTAGCGATATAAAAAACCATGCAAATGCAGCAGTAACCATTGCACTTTTAAAATCTGCTTGTTCTGATTTTTTAAAAATATAATATAATGGAAGGCCAAATCCAAAATAAAGTGCAGCTGTTATAAGAATCGGGCCAATTGCATCAAAGTCATTGACTGGATAATATTCTTGAAAATATAGTGGAATAATGATAGCAATAAGAGTGACAATTCCAACTATTATAAAGATTCCACCAAGATCTCTGAGAACAGTTCTTAGATCACTCATTTTTACTGCATCTCCTAGTTTAATTTACTTATCAATTTCAATAAAATAAATAACATCTACTTATAGTTTTACAGATTCTTAATTTCCTTAATCCGATTATTTAAATCTCTTATAAGGTTTTTTGATATATCTCTTTTTGTAAATGCATCAGCTTTTGCAGCAATTGCAATTTTAGTTGCAAGAATTCTTGAGATTTTTCCTCTTTGTTCTTTTTGGTTCCTACAAATTAGAGGATGTTGATATATAACCCCATGTTTAGGAGGTTTTCCTCCCTCTTTTTTATATCTAAATAATGCTTTTTCAGCACCTAATATTTGTATAGTAGACGCAGGAAGAGTAGCAAGTTTATTTAATCGACCTGCATGCGAAATTAATCTAGCTCCAATCAAAGGGCCGATAATTTTAGTTGTATTTGGAGCAATATTTAACATATCTATTTCAATTTGTTTTTCTAGAAGTTTTATTTCGTTTTTTACGGAAGAATATACATTATTTAGCGGCTGAATTTTTTCTTTATATTTTGGTAAAATAGACCAAGCATCAATTCTTTCTGAAAGAAGGTTTGATGTTTGAATTAAATCATCTAATGCATTAACCATCTGAACGATCTGTAAATCATCTGAAGAAAGATCTTTTTCAACTTTTTTATTTGCATGTATCAAAGTTGCCTTTAGTAACAATTTTTCTGAAAAATTAAAACTTTCAGGCTTAATATCAATTTTTTTAAAAAAAGGATCTCTTGGTTTATATTCACCAACTTTTACTAACCTTTTTTCATTTATGATAATATTATTAATATTTTTTACTAATTGTTTTTCTTCAGATAAAATTTCATTTTTTTCTATTTTTAAAAATCTTTTTGCAATTTCTTTTTCATTTTTTGGAAAAAGATTTTTATTTTTTATACCTTTTTTATCAAGTATAAATGTTCCAAACCATTTTGTTATTAAATACATAAAGATTCAAAACAGTATAAGAAGTTTTTTTTAATGTATTTTGCGTTTACATAATTTAGTATATTTTTCAAATGACCGTGTTTTTATATTATTCTTAATTTATTTTTAAAATTATTATTAATAATTCAATATACAAAAGAAACATTTAAATTAATATTTATTATATACAATTGAAACAATCCTTCAGGAGAGGAGGTAGTTAGATATATGGACGGAAAACTGTTTAAAAAAAATCTAGCTTTTGGAACTGCTAGCTTTTTAATATTCATAGGAATAATACCAGCTTTTAACAGTTGCGTTTTAAATACAATACCTCAAAGTTTTGATACTGAATATTCAAATAATGACGATTATATAAATATGAGAAAAGAGATTGTCGTTCCAAATAATTTTTTCACTATTCAAGAAGCAATTAATAATGCAAATGATTGTGATATAATTGTTCCAGTTGATTATGATACTATTCAAGAGGCAATTTATAATTCAAATGATGGTGATACAATTTGTGTTTGGGAAGGAATCTATGAAGAAGATATAATTATTGAGAAAAAAAACATAACCCTCATAGGAAATGGCTCAGATTACACTGTAATTCAAGGGGAAGGTCAAAATGAAAATGTTGTAACAATTACAAATGCTAACAATATAGAAATTACCGGATTTAAAATAACAAATGGAAAAAGTGTGGGTATGTATTTGAACAATACCCATGGTTGCATAATTAATAATAATTATTTTGGTGATACGTTAAGTGATAGTTTGTTTGTTTTTTATTCACAAGATGCTATAATTATCAATAACGAATTTGAGGGTTGTGGCCTTGGTATTTATGGAAATAAATTGGAAGATTTTCTTCATACAATTGAAGGTAATTATATAAATGGTTTAGATTTATTTTATGGAAAAAATATCATTGGTTTGTATATCTCTGGAATCCAATATGATTATGGAAGTGTTATTTTAGTTAATTGTACAAATGTGGTAATCGACGGCCTAGATGACCTAAAAAATACTCACATAGGTATTGAGCTAGCCTACTGCTCAACTGAGGTTACTGTTAAAAATTGTATTGATGTGTCAAATAATTATTATGGAATCTATGTTTACAATTGTTTTAATTCTGTAGAGATATATGATAATGAAATCTATGAAAATGAGATATATGGAATTCATCTAAGAAAATCATCAATAAAACTTTATAATAATAATGTAAATCATAATGACGAGTATGGTATTGGGCTATGGGATTCATCTGGAAATCACATTAAAAAAAACGATATATTTTTAAATAATAAGGCTGGAATTTATCTATACTTTTCTCATAATAACGAAATTGGAAAAGAAAATTGGATTCATAAAAATACCAATGGGATTGAGATTTATAATTCCTATTCAAATTCTATTCATAATAATACTGTTGAAAAAAATAGTTACAATGGAATATTTTTAAAAAATGCTTCGTGCAATGATCTTTTATGGAATGTTATAGAACATAATACAATGGAAGGTGAAGAAAATGATGTTAAAAGTGGAATCGAGTTAAAGGATAACTCATGTGAAAATAAAATTGAATATAACAATATCAGCCTCCAAGAGTTTTGGGGTATTTTGATACATGATAATTCAAATCGAAACATGATTTATCATAATATTTTCTATTTTAATGGTCATTTCTGGCAGTTTGAAGATAGACATGCCTTTGATGAATGTGAAAATATTTGGGATGATGGATATCCTGAAGATTATGAAGATTTTGAATAAGAACATGGAATAACAGAGAAATGCGGTAATAGTTATAGTCATTTTTCACCTATAGATTTTAATCGTGGGCCATCTCAGGATAAAGAAGGTAAAGATGGTATTATTGACAATTCATACCCTATTCTGCCGGGGAATAATGTTGACAGATATCCATTTAGACAAAATTTACTTTTCCCAGAGGATGAAATAAAACCAGATATACTTCCAATATATCCTTTTCCAGGTAGTTTACATATAAATTTAATAAAATTGCCCGTACTTAGAAAAAGCACTTTAATTATAAGTCTTTTCCAAGAAAATTTAATTTTTAATGCAACAGCAAATGAGCCATATGATGCAAAATGGCAATCAAATTTTGTAATGGTAAGTTATGAACTTAAAAATCCACGAACTAACCACACATATAATTCTGGGGAAATTAAATTTAATATATTTGGAGGCGGATATTATAGATGGCGTTTACCAAAAATACCCTTATTAGATGTATATGAATTAACGATTAGCGCTAAAGATTCAGCAGGGAATATAAAAAATTATACTATAGCTCCTCTTTATATTTTCAAAATCCCATAATACCCTATCAAATTTTTTATTTTAGTTCAACTTATAATATAAAAAATTCTTTTTTTATTTCATACTTACAAACAATGATTATAAACACAAATATAGGGAAAACAATTTTTCTCTAAATCTTTAAATATAACTTAGTTTTTTTTTATCTGATGTATATCTGGAAAAAAAATATAACGGTCAACTTTTTTATAATACCTTTTGCTTTCAGGATGAGGTGTTATTCTGGTTGATATATCAACAAAAATTGCATCTCTAAAACTCCAAAACCCAACAATATTAGCGTCAGGTTTTATGGATGAAGACGCAGGAAGTATTATTAGAATTATAAAATCAGGAGCTGGTGCTGTTGTTACCAAATCTATTGGATTAAAACCAAAATATGGTTATCCTAATCCTACAGTTGTTGAACTTGAATATGGAATTCTTAATGCAATTGGTCTTGCAAATCCTGGAATAAAAGAATTCTCTAAAGAACTAGAAAAATTAACACAATCTAACATTCCTTTAATAGCAAGCATTTTTGGATGTAACTCTAAAGAATTTATAAATCTTGCAATTGAAATGGAAGAAAATGGTGCAAGCGCAGTTGAATTAAATATGAGCTGTCCGCATGCAAAAGGTTATGGTTTAGAAATAGGTTCAGATCCTAAACTTGTTAAAAAAATAACGTCAGAAGTCAAAGATGCAATTAATATCCCTGTCTTTGTAAAATTATCACCAAATCATTCAAATCTTATTGAAATTGCCAAATCATCAGAAAATGGAAATGCTGATGGAATAGTAGCAATTAATACTGTTAAGGCAATGAAAATTGATTTAGAAATAAAAATGCCGATTTTATCTAACAAAGTTGGTGGTTATTCTGGAAAGGCAATAAAACCAATAGGCATTTATTGTATTTATGAAATTTCAAAAAATGTTAATATTCCAGTAATTGGTGTTGGTGGGATAACAACTGGAAAAGACGCTATAGAATATTTTATGGCAGGAGCTTCTGCAGTTCAAATAGGCTCTGCAATTTATTATAGAGGAATAGAAGTTTTTAAAGAGGTATGTAATGAAATTGAAAATTGGATGGAAGATCATAATATTAAAAATATTTCTGAAATAATTGGAGTTGCCCATATATGAATTACCCTAGAATTGCAGAAATAATAGATGTCAAAAAAGAAAATCCTATTGTAAAAACCCTAATTTTTGATTATGATAAAAAAACAATTCCAGGTCAATTTTTTATGGTATGGATTCCTGGGTTTGATGAAATACCAATGAGTGTTTCTTTTATTAATGAAAAAAAGAAAGGAATTACATTGAAAAAAGTCGGAGAAGCAACAGAAAAATTATTTAACTTTAAAAAAGGGGATAAAATAGGAATAAGAGGCCCTTACGGTAACGGCTTTTCTATTATCGGAAAAAGAGCTTTATTTATTGGCGGTGGCTCTGGTATTGCAACAATTGCACCAGCTATTGAAAAATATGTTTATAGTAAAATTAATACAACTGTAATTTTGGGAATAAAAAATAAAAAAGAATTATTTTTTGAAAATAGAATTAAAAAATATAATGTTAAAGTTCATATCACTTCAGAAGATGGTTCTTATGGATATACTGGTTTTGCAACAGATCTTGCAGACGAATTAATTTCTAAAAATGATTATGATTCCATTTTAACATGTGGTCCAGAAAAAATGATGAAAAAAATATTTGATATGTGTAAAAATATTTCTTTTCAGGCTTCTTTAGAAAGATATATGAAATGTGGTTTTGGTATATGTGGCCAATGCTGTGTTGGTGAAGGTTTACGTGTTTGTATTGAAGGCCCAGTATTTGATGGAAAAAAACTAAATAATATCAAAGATTTTGGTGTTTTTAAAAGAGATGCTGCAGGAATAAAAATAAAATTCTAAAAATTTAGGAGCAACAGATATGAGTGTTTATACTGGTGAAATAAATATTAAAACAGATGGAGAAGTTGACATTGTCGATATAACAAATGATTTACAGAGCCAAGTAAATAAATCAAAGATAAAAAATGGAATTGTTTGTGTTTTTGTTGCTGGTTCAACTGGAACAATTACAACTATTGAATATGAGCCTGGCCTTATGAAAGACTTACCAAAAGCGCTCCAAAAAATTGCTCCAAAAGACGAATACTATAATCATCATGAAACATGGCATGATGATAATGGCCATTCCCATGTGAGAGCAAGTGTCATGGGACCAGGAATTTCAATACCAATAATAAACTCCAGAGTCACACATGGAACTTGGCAACAAATTGTATTTGTTGAACTTGATACAAGACCAAGGACTAGAAAACTAATTGTTCAGATAGTTGGAGAATAATTATTACCAATGATTTTGATGAATGCGAAAATCATCCAATCTATCAACAGTTGTTTGTTCTTCTTCGGTAAATCCTAAAGAAACTAAAGCAAAAGGAATGATATTATCTGGTATTTTTATAATATTTTTAAGTGCGGTTATTCTTTCTTTACGTGGATAAATACCAAGCCAACAAGCTCCAAGACCTAATGCTCTAACGGCAATTAAAATATTTTGGGTCGCTGCAGAACAATCAAGCATCCAATAACCTTTATGAGTTTCAAGATTTAGATCTCCACAAACAAGAATTGCAATTTGAGCTTCATTTAACATTTTTGCATGAGGATGAAATTTTGTAATTTCATCAAGGATTTCACGTTTATCAATTATTAAAAATTGCCAGGGTTGTTCATTTCCTGCTGAAGGAGCACTTACACCAGCATTTAAAAGTTTTAAAATTATTTTATCGGGTACTACTTTTTTTGAATATTTCCTAATACTTCTTCTGGTTAAAATTGCTTGCATTGCATCCATTTTTTACACCATTTTAAAATAAATATAATTTAATAGGGTAAAAAATTTATTAAAAACAATATCTTAAAAAAAATTAAAAAATTTGTTTCCTTATTTACCAAAATATTAATATATTATTAAAAAAACTATATAAATAAAAATAAATTATTTAATATTCAGGGAGACTAATGATAAACAAAAAGCTATTGTTATTTAGTTTAATATTCATTTTAATCTTTCCTTCAATTTTAAGTATAAATGCATTGAGCCAAGAAGATATCCCATATCCTTGGAATAATAATTGGTCAAACTCTCAAGAATTAACTCTTCCAATATCAACGATACACCCTTTTGCAAAATTTCAACCTATCGATATTCATGTTGATTTTTCTAGCTCTTGTTGGGCAAAAAATGAAAATGAACACTCAGTACGAATTTGTTGTTGGGATGGAGAGAATTGGCATGAACTTGAATCACAAATTTATGATTTAGAGTATAAAGATTCTCACCATATAACCAGATGTGGTATTATATTTTTAGTTCCTGAATTTGCAAATGGTGCAGAGCGATACTTTGTTTATTATCATAATAAAGAAAAGCCACCTCCAAATTATATTGATCATGTTGATGTAAAAGATGCATATTATTATTATGAACCAATATCTGGCATTGCTTTGGAAGCTGATTATTACAAAATAACAGAGGATGGATATTGCGTTTATGGAATTGGTCAAAAAGGAAAAGCAATTAATAGACGATTATCACAGGGAATTATCAAGATGAAACCTGGATATAAAAAATTTGACATTATTAATTCTGCTTATATTGCTGCTTTTACTTTCATGTATAATATTGGTCCTGCTGATGAAGATCAAATTTCATCTGATTATAGACTTATATCAAAGCAAATAAATATAGACGGAAATCTAATGGTTCAAGTTAGTATTGTAAGCGAATCAAAAGATAAAAATATCAGAACGCAAAATAAATATAAATATTATTTTTCTCCAACTAAAAATAAACGTATTTTAATTCATGCAAAACATCATGTTCTTAAAGAATGTGTTGTACGAGGGCAGGTAAATGTTGATGGTACCTATGGTGGTTTAATTTCATATCGTGCACGCGGTGGCAGAAATCAAAGATTACGATTTGGAGAAATCTTACCATATTTACATGTTTCTGGTGAAAAAAACCAATTAAAAGAATATAAAATTAATAAAAATCCTGAAACAAAAGAAAGAGAGTGGATTATACCATTTACAGATGATTGTGATATTGGAGAAGATGCATGGATTTCAAATGATGAAGGAGAAACTGGAAAGGGATTTGGAATACTATTTTCATCAAATAAAGATATTGTAAAATTTGGAACGAATGAACGAGATGGTTTACAAGTAAAAGCAGCCATAATGGAATATTTAGATGTCCTTGGTGCAGAGGTTGATTATGCAGGGATCAGTTTTGGAAGAAATTCTTATGAAATAGATAGTACACATGATTTAATAATCCCAGATGATTTAATGATAGAATATAACGCAGAATTTTTTTCAACCGAAAATGGGGGATATCTGGATATAATTAAAGAGGAAAAATATTTTAAAACATTACATAAACACCGTAAAGAAAAAGAAAACGGAAAAGATGAAGATAAAAAAATTCACACATTAACAATTATTCCTCGCATAAGTGGAAGAATTTTTAATTTTCCATATTTAGCAAATATTTCTGGATTTACTGTTTTAAAAGTATGGGCTGAGTTATATCAAGATAATGAGTTAATTTCAAGTGGTTTATCAATAAGACCGATTTTTGGTATACCTAAAATAAAAATTCCTAAACTTGCAGCGGGAGAATATATAGTAAAAATATATCGAAAGATTTTATCAGGTGAAAAAAAATTAATTGGAATTTCATCTTGCATAATTGAAGAAGATAAAACAATTAATATTTTATGTACATGGCAACAAAAAATAAAAATTATTACAAAAGATCAAAATCAAAGAAAAATTGAAAATGTTTATTTAACTATATCAAAAAATAATACAGTATTTTTTCAAAATATTACAGCTAAGAATAAAGATACTGTCTTTAATATAAATTTCAATATTTATCGCGATTATGTTCTAAAAGCTGTTTACAAAGGATTTATCTTTTATGATAGAGTACTTCCTAGATTAAAGAAAAATATTGAAATTAATTTGGATTTATATAATCTAGAAATAAATGTTAAAGATGAATTAGGTTTTAGTCCTGGTGTTGATCTTAAACCTATTTTAACTAGTTCAGAAATGGATATACCCATTGATTTATTTCCAGAAGAGATTGAATCGGGTAAGTATATTTTTAAAAACCTGCCTCCTGCTAAATATAAACTATCTATTTTATATGGAAAGTTTTTTGATGAAATATTTATAGATGTTCCTCAAGACGGAGTTACCAATTTTATCGATTTTAATGCTAAATTTGATTTACAAACAAATATCTTTGATGATCGTGGAAATAAAATTGAAAATGATGATTTAAAATTAGATATTATTAGAAATGGTTTAATAATTTATTCTTCTATTACTCCTGAAGATAAGATATCTTTACCTCCTGGAAAATACAGTATAAATGTATACTTAGAAAATAAGATTGTTGGAGAAAAAAATGTTGATTTAACAAATAATAAAAATATTAAAATTATTACCAATATAAAATCAATAATTCCAATTATTACCACTGGAATTATTATATTTTTTATACTTGAAATTTTAGTACTTTTTGCTTTCAAAAAGATTTCATTAAACACATTTTTAAAACTATTTTCAATTGCACTTATAATTCTATCAATTTTTCAACCATGGTGGGCACTAAATGGACATAGTGATTTTTATGTTACAGAGCAGAGATCAGAAATGTTTATTCAACCTCAAACAATGATTGAAAGTATAAAGAGTAAAGGACAAATCTATAATGAAATTGCAACCTTACCAGATATGTTTACTGGTTTTGTTGGAACATTACTTTTAATTGTTTACACAGGAATTGTATTACTTGGTCTCAGTTTTATACCAAATATCCTTCTTAAAAGACGTTTTTTTATTGTGCTAATTTCAGCAAGTATTATATTTATAATATTAGTCGCTCTTGCATTTTCTTTTGGAATGTCAAAGATCACAGAATTAAGTTTAGGTAGTTTAAATGGACAAGGACTTATTGATTTAATATTGCCTAATGGTGAAACTGTATATATGCATGTAACATGGGGTTTAAGTGTCGGTTTTTATCTTTGCATTATTGCTGCTGTTCTTTTAATTTGTACAGGTTTAATAGATTTTATTAGAAATAAAAAAAGGCCAAGGTGATGTTTCAAATCAAAAAAATAAAATTTTAGCTTTTAAGCATTTTTAATCTTTTAATACCATTGATTTCTTTAATTATTTTAGATACTATATTTGGAACTAAATCTTCCCAGGGTTCATTATTTATAATCCTTCTGCGAATTTCTTTTCCAGAAAATTCATTTTTATTAAATAAAGGTGTTTTTTTTACAGTAAAACCTTTTTCTAAAAATAACTTCTTTGTAAAATCATTGTTAGATATTAGACAATCAAAATCTGAATAAATCGATAATATATGATCTACCCATTTAGGAGGATTATGAATATCAGGAATAAACACAATTTTATAATTATTAATACTAGCTTTTTGCATAGCTTTTTCAATCATTATTTTCCGTTCTTCTGCAGAAAAGGGATTATCTAAGGTATTGTGATATTGAGATGAACCGATACCTATAATAATAAAATCAAATTCAGTTGAAATCTTTTTTAATACCTTTAAATGTCCATTATGAAAAGGTTGAAATCGACCAATAAATAAAGCTTTCATAACAAACATGTAAAGAATATAATTTTAATATAAATCTATTTTGTAATTATGTTTTTTAAATTTCTACTTAAAAAATCCTTTTTTAAACTTAATACGCGCGAAATCCCCAGACTTTAAGTATGGGGATGAACGCGCTACTTTTTCTAAACCAAACATATATCACGTACCGGTCAGGCGCACCCGCTAAAAACGGGTGCCATAGTAAACCTGACCAAGAACGTGAAAAAGTAATGAATCTAGTTAGCAGAAGCCACAATATCGGCCAGAATCTATACCACTTAGAATGGTGTCCCAAGTATAGGTTCAATATGTTTAGGTAAGAGGAGAATAAAAAACTTTGCGAAAAAAACCCTGCAAGATATAGCAAAACGACATCACATCAACATCACAGAAACAAGTGTAATGCCAGATCATATACACATAATCGTACAAATACCAACAACAAAGAGTGTCTCACAAGCATTCCACCTGCAAAAAGGAGCAAGTTCAAGAGAACTATTCAAACAAAAACCAACATTCCGAAATAGCTACTGTAAAGGACATTTCTGGAGTCCAGGGAAATTCTACCGAACCATAGGAGACGCAAATGTAGAAACCGTAATTCAATATGTTCGAGAACAACGACTACAACAAACAAAGCTAAATGGATTTTCAACAGATTCCAACCCTACCTAAATAAGAAGTTCCGGCATTCACAGTAGTTCCGAAAGTGTGAATGCCAGAGAGTATGTCACAAAAATAAATAAAATTATTTGTTTTCTTTTTGTTTAGTTTCTGCAGGTGAAGCAGTTACATTTTTTTCAGATTCTAATTCCACTTTTGCAGAGACCTTCAATGGTTTCATAGCCTTAAGTTTTTTTAGAAGTTCATCTTTTCCAGGTCCTTCAAGAGTATTTTCTATCACGTCTGTTAAGGTTTCAACAGCGATTACTTCAATTTTATCTTTATAATGGTCTTCAATAAGAACATCTTTTAGATTTGAATAAGGTATAAGAACTCTCTTAATTCCTGCAATAGCTGCTGCTTCTACTTTTGCAGTTGCACCACCTATTGGAAGAACTGTTCCTCTTATACTAAGAGACCCTGTCATAGCAGTATCCTGTCTCACAGGAACTCCTTCCATAGCAGAAATTACTGCAGTAATAACTGAAATACTAGCAGAATCTCCTTCAAGGCCTTCATAAGTTCCAATAAATTGAATATGTATATCATGTTCTGTTATATCTCGACCCATATATTTCTTAATAATAGCAGAAATATTTAGAACTGACTCTTTTGCTATTTCGCCAAGCTTACCTGTGGCAATTACCTTTCCTTCAGATTCAGAACCAGCAGGTGTAACTTCTGCAACTATTGGAAGAACTAAACCAGAAAACTCACTCATAGATGGGTCTGCTGAGTGAACCGCTAGTCCATTTACAACACCTATTTCGTGTCCTTTTGTTTTAAATGATTTATAATCTTTTCTTTGTTCAATTGCTCTATCTACAACTTGTTGTTCAAGGGATTTAGCAATTTTTTTTGCTTCAATTACATGATCAATTGTGACAATTTTATCTCCCTTTTCAAAAGCGATATCACCAGCTGCGCGAACAAGTCCACCAAGCTCCCTTAAACGTAATGAAAGTTTACCTTTTCTTCCTACCCTTCTCTGAGCTTCATGAATAATTTCACCAACAGCTTCTTTGTTAAAATGGGGAATTTTTTCATCTTTTTTAACTTCTTGAGCAACAAAACGGATTAATTTTTCTCTGTTTTTGTTGTTATCATCCATTGAACTATTTAGGTATACTTCATAACCATATCCTCTAATTCTTGAACGTAGCGCAGGATGCATACCTTTTAATGCATCTAAATTACCTGCTGAAACCAATATAAAATCACAAGGAACAGGTTCAGTTTTTACCATCGCACCAAAACTTCGTTCAGATTGACCTGTTATTTGGAATTTCTTTTCCTGAATTGCTGTTAAAAGATGTTGCTGTGAAGGAAGGCTTAATGTGTTTATCTCATCTATATATAAAACACCTTTATGTGCTCTATGTATTGAACCAGCTTCAACTAGTTGATGTGGTGGTGTTTCAAGACCAGCAGATTGAAATGGATCATGACGAACATCTCCAAGAAGAGCACCAGAATGAGCAGCAGTTGCATCAATAAAAGGTGGCGACTCTTTTTTTTCATGGGCGACAAGAATTTTTGGAACCTGTTGTAACTCTCTTCTTTGAGTAAGTCCACCTCGTGAAAAAATTAAAAATATCATAAAAGCTGCAATGATTCCAATAAACGCCCATTGAATTGCAACCTTACTAAAATCAGGTGGATCAGACTGAAATGCTGGATAAACAGCTGCAAAAATGGATAATAAAACTATTAAAAAAACAATGGTTATTACCATGCTATTCTGCTGTTCTTTTTTCTTTTTTGCTTCTGCTCTTTGTGATTTGATTATCTCGTTTGCCTTACCACCTGGAACAACTCTAATATGAGGTGTATTTGAATCATCGGTATTTGGATATGCAATAATATCTTCTAATTCTTCCTTAGGTAAAAAAGCAGTCATTGCTCGGGCAACCATAGATTTACCTGTTCCTGGATCACCTATGAGCATAACATGACGCTTTTGTTCTGCTGCTTTTCTAACAATATCAACGGATTTATCTTGGCCTATAACTTGATCTAAAAGAAGCTCAGGAACTTTGATTTCCTCAGTTGTTTTAAAATTTTGTTTTTTAATCCACTTATCAATAGGTTCATTTTCTTTTTTTTGGGAATTATTTTTTTCTTTGTTCTTTTCTTCCATTTTTTCTAAAAATTCATCGATTTCTTTAGTAGAATCCATGTATCTCACATTAAGCAAATTATAACGTTATTATTTACTGTTTAATAAAAGAGCAATATATCAATTTTTCTTTCATTAAAAAAATCTAGAAACATTTATAAACTTTCATATAATTCAAAAGGTCTGATATAAATAAGGTGGAGGAGAGTATTATATGGCAAAAGATGATTTAATGCTAAAAATAGGAAGCTGGGCATTTTTAATTGGTATATTAATTGCCTTAATAGTTGGTCTATATACAGCATATACGATTGAATCAACAGATGTTCAACCCTTTTTTAATACTGATACAGGTGGAATAATTGCTTGGATTTTAGCTATACTTGGTGTAATAATCGGCGTTTTAGCAGTTTATGGACGAGGAACAATAACAAAGAAAGAGGCCCCTGGATTTTTAATTGCAGGAATAGGTCTAGTAGTAATGTATGGAGTGTTCCAAGGAGTTACAATAACACCATGGATTGGAGCTTTACTTCAAGGTGTTTCTTTAAGTCTATCTATATTTGTTGCACCGGCAGTAGGAATACTAGCAATAAAAGCAATATGGGATATGGGAAAAGAAGTTTAAAATTGCTTTTCCTTTTCTTTTTTTTATTTAACAAAATACCAAATAAGTATTGATAAAATACCAATTACTAGAAAAATAATCCACAAAATATAAGCAATTTTAATTCGGGCTAGCCATTTCGCCTTTTTCTCTGGAGAATCAAAAAATTTTCCTAAAACAGGATCATTTTCAAGGTTACTCATTTTACACCTTTTTTGATTCTAAGAGAGCTTTTATTCTTTTTCTCCTAATAAAATCCTCTCTTTCTCTTTCTTCAAGTTGCATCTCAATATATTTACGTGTAGCAATTAGTTTGGGAATTAAATTGTTTTCAAGAACATTTACTCTTCTTTTTGTTTTTTCTATTTCAACAGTTAAAGATTTAATCCCTGCCTCTAGGTCTGCAAGCTGAATTAATCTTTTTAAAAGATAGTGAAATTCCTTTTTAGCATCATCAAGTTTTGAACAAGTTTCCATAAAACCATAAGATGGACGTAAATCAACTTTTATATCGTCTGCATTCATTTTTGGAATTTTTACACCCATGATATTGTCTGTTTCAAAGCTTATTTCACCAACATCTTCAGATAGTAAAGAGGCATCTTCTACTTGACGTTCTCCAAGAATCATTTGAGCTTGTATTAGTGACATAAAAGCAGCTTTAAAATCTTCATCAATATTTTTTGATAGTTCCTTTCTCTTGTCAATTACATTAAAAAATCTTTCAACAAGTGCATCTCGTTTTTCCTCTAGAAGTTTATGACCTTTTTCAGCAAGTATTAATTTTTTTCGTATTTCAAGTAAATCCATTCTTGTAGGACTTACCCCTTCAAGAATCTGTTCTGTCATATTTTTTACTCTTTAATATTACTATCTTTTGGATAGTATTTTTCAATATATTTTTCATCTATTTTTTTAAGTTCTGAGGTTGGCAATATTGATAAAAGTTCCCAACCAATGGAAAGTGTTTTTTCTATACTTCTATCTTCGTGACTATCTTGAGTTACAAATCTTTTTTCAAATTCATCTGCAAACTTCAAGTAATTTTTATCTCTATCAGATAATGCGTCTTCTCCAACAATTGCAACAAGGTCTCGTAAATCACAACCTTCGGCATATGCTGCATATAGCTGATTTGAAACATCAGCATGGTCTGCTCGGGTTCTATCCTTACCAATACCTCTATCCATCAGTCGAGAAAGACATGGTAAAACAGCAACAGGGGGATAAATATCTTTTTTATGTAAACCTCGTTCAAGAACTATTTGTCCTTCAGTAATATATCCTGTTAAATCAGGAATAGGATGGGTTATATCATCATCAGGCATTGTTAACATAGGAATTTGAGTAATTGAACCCTTTTTTCCTTTTATTCTGCCTGCACGTTCGTATATTGTTGCAAGATCTGTATACATATATCCAGGGTAGCCTCTCCTACCAGGAACTTCTTCTCTTGCAGCAGCAATTTCACGAAGAGCTTCTGCATAATTAGTGAGATCAGTTAAAATTACAAGAACCTGCATGTTTAAGTCAAATGCTAAATACTCAGCACAAGTAAGTGCCATACGTGGAAGAATTATACGCTCAATAGTTGGATCATCTGCAAGATTCAAAAACATAACAGTTCGTTCTAAAGCACCTGTATTTTCAAAATCTCTAATAAAAAGATTTGCTTCTTCAGCGGTAATTCCCATTGCGCAAAAAACAACTGCAAATTTTTCTTCTTTGCCTAAAACTTTTGCCTGTCTTGCAATTTGGGCAGCCATTTCATTATGGGGAAGTCCTGCTCCAGAAAAAATAGGCAGTTTTTGGCCCCTAACAAGTGTGTTAAGCCCATCAATTGTAGAAATCCCTGTTTGAATAAACTCTCGAGGATATTCTCTAGCATATGGATTTATAGGATTACCATTTATGTCTCTTCTATCCTCAGGAATTATTGGGGGAGCATTGTCAATTGGGTTTCCTGTTCCATCAAAAACCCTACCAAGAATGTCTTTTGCAACGCTTAGTTTCATGGTTTCTCCAATAAAACGAGCTGATGTTTTTTTAGTGTCAAGACCTTTAGTTCCCTCAAAAACTTGAACTATTGCCTTATCTGTAAATGCCTCGAGGACTTGACCGGTTCGCTCCTCCCCAGTTGCAGTTTTAATTTTAACCACTTCATTATATGCAATATCTTTTACACCATTTACAATCATTAAAGGACCAGAAATCTCAGCAACTGTAGTATATTCTATATCTTTATGATCCATTTTTAAGTCCTCCAGCAATTAATTTTGATAATTCTTTATCAATTTCCTTTTCTGTATCTGCAAACCTTTTTTCAAACTCCTTATTAGACACAGTTTTCATTCTAGCAATATGCTCAAGAGATTTCATGGATATTATATCATCCATATGAACATTTTTTTCAATAACCTTTTGAATTTCATCTGAAAACTTTAAGATTATTCTGAGAATTTCATATTGTTTTTTTTCTGAACAAAAGGTATCAACTTCATGAAAGGCACTCTGTTGAAGGAAATCCTCTCTTAACATTCTCGCACTTTCAAGTAATGCTCTTTCTTTTGGTGGAAGAGCATCTGGTCCTACTAGTTTAACAATCTCTTGAAGTTCTGACTCTTTTTGAAGTAGTGCCATTGCCTTATTTCTTAATTTGAGCCAGTCTGGAGCAATTTCTTTATTCCACCAGGACTGGATTTCATCTAAATATAGTGAATAAGATTTCAACCAATTTATAGATGGAAAGTGTCTTCTATCAGCAAGATCAGAATCTAGTGCCCAAAAAACTTTCACAATTCTTAAAGTATTTTGAGCAACAGGTTCAGAAAAATCTCCGCCAGGAGGAGATACAGCACCCATAACGGAAACAGAACCTTCTTTATCTTTAGAACCCAGTAGCTTAACACGCCCTGCTCGTTCATAAAACTCTGCAAGTCTACTTGCAAGATAAGCTGGATAACCTTCTTCGCCAGGCATTTCTTCAAGACGACCAGAAATTTCTCTCATAGCTTCTGCAAGTCTTGATGTACTATCAGCCATTAATGCTACATCATATCCCATATCTCTATAATATTCAGCAATTGTAATGCCTGTATAAACACTAGCATCTCTTGCTGCTACGGGCATGTTTGAGGTATTTGCAATAAGAACTGTTCTATTCATTAAAGGTTCACCAGATTTCGGATCTTCTAGCTCAGGAAATTCACGTAATACATCAGTCATTTCATTACCTCTTTCTCCACAACCAACATAAACAATTACTTCTGCATCACCCCATTTAGCAAGTTGGTGGAGCATTACTGTATTGTGAAGTAACATAGGTCCAAATCCACCAATGAAGTTGTGATTAGAAGGAACAGATATATCATAAACCTCAGTTGTTTTATTTATTTTTTTTATTTCTACTATTTTATCATAGAAAATATCATCAAAACTATCAGATATTTGTTCCAATTCTTTATCATTAGAAAAAGAGACAAATATTTTAAAAACATCAGAACTCATAAGTTCTTTATTTATATTTCCAAGATAATTAGATGTATTTACTCCTAAATTTTCCAACATTGAATGTGGTCTACCTATATCATTATAGATGTTTTCTAAAAACAGAGAAGAAGCAGGAATAACATCAACAGAATTATATACTCTTTTACCATCATTAAGATAATCATTAATTTTTTGATATTTTGTTGATTGATTATGACAAGCATTATAAAATTTTTTTATTTCTTTTTTTCCTCTAATAAAATTTTTATAATATTTTTTATTAGATACTTTTTTTTCCTTTAATGTATGGATAACACCTAATCTTAACAACAGATAAGAAATATGTATATGCATAGATTTACTTGATGTACAAAATTCTAGTTCTTTCCCATTTCCACCTACATATCCATCGCAATCAAAATAAGCACTTAAAAAATGGAATACTACATTATCTGGTGATTTCATTATTGCTCTAGGAACTATGCAATTATTTGATTTTTGTTTTACAGGAATTTCTAGATATTTTAGTAGTTTTAATAAGATTTTACTGTTAATTACTGAATATTTAACTGTACGATCCTTCCCTTCTTTAGGATTTAAATTAAATAAATCGTAAGAGAGTTTGTTAAATCTTAAGCGAAGCTGATGATCATTGTTATAGAAAAATATACCTCCATTTGTTTTTATACATCCATCTCCTATAATGAAACCTAAAAATTCCGCTAATTTATCATTTACCTCTGAAGGAATTAAAATTGATTTACTGTTTGTTTGTCCCTTAATTTTACATATATCAATTTTTATATTTAAGAAATTTGCAAGTTTAGATATAAAATTAACAGTTGGCTTATTTTTACCTGAATAATACCCTATTAAAACATCATATGAAACGTTAAGAATATTGGATAAGGCTCTTAATGAGTTTGTTTTTTTTGTTGCTAATTTTATTAAATTTGGAATTCGATCTAATAAATTTGGATCACTTATCCTCTCCTTATCAAAAATATCATAAATGTTTAAAATTTGAGGAGTTCCTTTAATTTGTAATTTTCTGGGCATTACTAGGTAGTTTCCAACCTTTAGTTTCTTAGATTCTGTTTCCTTAAATTTTAAATCTGCTGTAATAGTGATCAATTTATGATGAGGAGTGACTTCTGCAATTTTTCCAGTTCTTGTCTTAATTTTATATATACAATTTGTTTTTCCTTTATATACAGCCATTGCTTTATCTTGAATCAATTTTTTTCCATTAAAAGAATAAATCTTGAATCCGCCGTTATTTAAATAAGTGTAAGATTCTTGGGGATTTTGATAACTATTCCCTAAGTTTTTATATTTATCATAAACATCTTTTATTGTAGAAATAGTTCCGTCTGAAAACAAAATCGGAGTATTTGAGGTAACACATTTACCTGTTCCAAAACCACCTGGAATTGCAGCTGTTCCACCTTTTGCAACAGGAAAAAAAGTATCTATTACTCGTTGGCCGGTAATAAGAGGAAGTGAGGGATCATATTTTTTAACAACTGGTCTTGGCTTTCTAACAGGCCACTTTTGCATCATCTGTAGTTTTATGTCACCCTTATCAGTAGATACAATTGCAATATCATCTACAATTGTATATTTTCCTTCTTTTTCAATTGATAAAAGTTTACCGTTTATATCAGGCGGAATAATTATTTTATGAGTAATAATTGTTGTTTCTTTTACCTCACCTAATACATCACAACCTTTCACAACATCTCCAGCTTTTAATTTTGGAATAAAATGCCATTTCTTTTCTCGAGAGAGAGCTGGTACTTCAACTCCCCGTGAAATAAATTCTCCTGTTCTGCTTTCAATATCAGGTAATGGTCTTTGTATACCATCATAAATATTTGTTAAAAGACCAGGTCCTAGTTCAACAGAGAGTGGCATTCCTGTTGATACTACTTTTTCACCGGGTTTAAGTCCAACAGTATCCTCATAAACTTGAATTATAGCATTATCTTCATTTAATCTGATTATTTCACCAATTAGATTTTCATCTCCGACTCTTACTACATCATACATCTTTGCTCCACGCATACCATCTGCTTCTATAACTGGTCCAGAAATTCTAATTATTTTACCTTCTAATTGTTTTTCAGCCATAATTACTCAACTCCAAACATTTATCTTTATTTATTAACCTCAATACCAACTGCTTTTTTAATAAGATGTGAAACAAAATCCACATGATCTTTTCTTCTTCCTTTTTTATCAGGGATTTCAACAATTATTGGTAAATTATTACGAATTCTAAAATCCTTCAAATATTTATCAAGTTCTTCAGCTAATGCTTCTGTAATAAATATTATTCCAATATCATCCTGATTTGATATTTTATACCAAATATCTTTTATATTTTCTTCTTTTGGCACATTTACTTCATGAACTCCAGCAAGCCTTAGACCAACGGCAGTATCGCTATCGCATAAAGCTGCAAGTTTCATGTTGCTGCCTCCTTAACTAATACTCTCTTTATAATATCGGATGATAGACCTTCCCCTAAACCCTTTACAATAACCTTTAAATTCCTAATTTCGTACTCCTTACTAACTATAAATCTAATGGTAGGTCCAATTGTTACATAATTTTTAATTGAAATGTTTTTTACAAGTTTTAGATAAAGACCATCAAGAGCATTTTCAAGAACCTGTACTGATTTTTCTTTATTATAATCCTCAATTGCATCTTTAAGAGCGTCAAAATATGATGTCCCTTCTAATGCAGAAATAACTTGAGGGACATACTCAACTCCAGCAATTTCTTTAAATTTCCAAAATGCTATTTCTTGTCCTTCATCTAAAAAGAGATTTAAACAAGATTCTTCAGAATAACCTATTTGTTTAGCTCTTAAAATATTTTTGATATTAATTAAATCAATAATCGTATTTACAAATCTTTGTTTTGCGTTTTCACATTTATAGGGAACTTTAATTTGTTTTAATTTATTAATGACGTATTTGTCAAATACGATATCAAGTTTTATAAAATCAATTTTTTCTGCAGAAATAGTATTTATTATTTCTTCATTAAATTCATAATCTTTAAAAATATAAGGTAAGTTTTCTTTGTCTGATTCTATTATTTTGTGTAAAAATTTTTTAGTTTCAGGAAATATTGCTTTATCTATTATTTTATTATTTAATGTTTTTTTTTCAAAAATAATCTTAAGAGTATTTTTAATTAAATAAATATCTAATTTTTCTAAATAAGTGTTAAAAAAATTTGTCATTTTCTTTGAACTATCCTTTTTCATCATTTCTACTGACAACAGTAGATGATTATCAAGCGAATTTTGAATATTATCTGTACTATCGCCTGTTACATTATAATCTTTTAAAGAATTTAATGCCTCTTTAAAATTATCTAAATTTTTATTTTCTATAATACGACTTAACTCTATCTCAGTAACAAAGGGATTACCTATTGCTTCAAATTTTGCATTAGGATATACAAATTTTATATAAGTAGAAAAAGGTCTTGAGATTATTGCAATTGCTCCTGCAATCAATGCAATTATTATTAACCAGAATAAATAGCTTTTTGGGTCAAATATTATCTCAAGCAACTCTATCTACTCCATTATTATGAAAAAAGCAGCCTTCCAATTTCAATTCTAATTTTATTTTTTTCTCGTTTTAAAATACTATCAAAAGTATGATTAAGTATTATTTTACCATCTAAAGATTTAAGAACCACCCCTCCGCTAGATTCAACAGTACCAGCAACGGAAATACCAAGTTCTTCTGCAATTTTTTTATCTTCTTCTCTTGAAACCAAAACTGTACAGTTTTTTCCAAGTTTATTACAGCCATCTTCTATTAACTTTTTTACAATGTTAATATAATCATTTCCCTTTAATTTTGAAAGTTCACTGTGTGCTTTTGTGAAACAATCCTCTATGATTTTTTCTCTTGCATTCATGATTTCTTTTTTTGCATCTTGACTTGCTTTTGAAATCAAGATTTTTTTAAGATTTTCGCTTTTCTTAATGCTGTCATTTTCTATCTTTTTAACTTCGGTTTCTGTTGCTTTTTTAGAATTTTCCAGAATAATTTTTACCTGATTTTCCGCATCTTTTAGAATTTGTTTAATCTCTATTTCAGAATCTTTTTTGATTTGTTGAATAATTTTTTCTGCTGACATATATCTTTCCGTTCTATAATAGTCCTAAACCTGTCATAAGAAGAATACCTACAAGAAGACCGAAAATAGCGATAGTTTCTGGCATAACAGTAAAAATTATTCCTCTTGCTGCAACATCAGGATTTCTTCCTACAGCACTAATTGAGGAAGATGCAACCATTCCTTGGTTAATTGCAGAAATACCTGTAAGACCAACTGCAAGACCAATCCAAACTGCACCCATGCCCATAAGAGGACTTACAGTCGCTTCACCGCCTCCAAGGAGCCCGGCTCCCATCATTAGCAATATCGCGGTTAATAGTCCATAGACAGACTGGGTCATTGGAAGAACCTGCAAAACAAGACATTTGCCAAACAAGTTTGGTTTTTCTGCTGTGACAGCTACAGCAGAGGATCCTGCAAGAGCAAGGCCAATTGCTGAGGCAATACCTGCGATTCCTATTGCTAATGCACATCCTAAAATTACCAATTTTTTACTATCTTCGCTTTCAGATGATTCTTCTGGTTGGGCACATGCAATACTAGTTGATAGAAAAAACAAACCAACTAATAGCAATGCCAAAATTGCTGCTTTTCTCTTTATTTTCATATTTTTCCTCCAAATTTATTCATTTTTTTCTTTTTCAATTTTTGTATAAGTTCTTTTTATTTTAAAAGGAGCGAATTCATGTCCGCCACCCTCATAAAATCTGTTGAAAAACTCAACATATTGAAGTCTAAGCGAATGAACACCTGCTCCCAATGCTTGGAGACCAAGATTTACCAAATGAGCAATAAATAATAGAATTATCATAATAATAATACCAATAATTTGAATTGGGATTAATTCAGAAAAGAGCTGGGCGACAATGTTAAACGCAAGTGCCATTCCTGCAGTTGCAAGACCTAGAGCCAAAAGTCTTGCATATGAAAGCCAGTCACCTACAAAACCTGTTATATCAAAAAAACCAATTGGGCCAGAACTTAAAAACAATTGAATAATACCAATTATAACAAGAATAGCTGCAATATAAAACAAAAGGTTAGAAATTTTAAAATCAAGAATAAAATTTCCAATCAATATACCACCACCAATTTGAAGGGGGATCCAACAAAACCGATGAGTAAGCATTTCTTTTATATTTCTTCTCTTATAAGCTTGAATAATTCCAAGTATAATTCCAATATTTAAATGAAGCAGTCCAAAAATAAGGGCCATAGTTAAAATTGTTAATGGATCTTTAATAGGATTTGTAGGTAGTTCTATTCCAAATAAATTTAACTGGTAAAGAGGTAGTGTTCCATCACCATAAAAAAACATTGGTATAAAATTTCCAAAGAAACTATTTGTTAAAAATCCAATAATTGTAGTAATTAATCCTAACCAAATTCCCATAAATGACCAACTTCGAATCAATTCACTATATTTTGAAAATTTTATGAATCCAAATATTGACAGGCCCAAAATTACAATTCCATATCCAGCATCTCCAAGCATAAAACCAAAAAATAAAACAAAAAAAATACCCATTATAACTGTGGGATTAGCTTCATTATATTTTGGTAATGCAAACATACTTAAAAGACTTTTAAATCCTGATGCCCATCTTGGAGTCTTAATATAAGTAGGTGGATTATCAGGATTATTTGAAGGTTTTTCGAAATCACAAATAATATGATCATTTGACACAGATATTACCGACTGTCTTAATTTTTCCACATTTTTTCCTAATAGCCAACCTTTAATAATATATGTAGAATGAGTTTTTCCAAAATTTTTTGGTAATGCTTTTCTTATTCGTTCTAGCTGGATCTCCTCTCTCAAAGCCATTAAATCATCAAGTTGTTGTTTAACATATACTTGTAAATCTGAAAAAATATTGTTTTTTTCTTTTTTTATTTCTAAAATTTCCCTTTTTAATGACTTTAAAAGTTCTTTTGGCAGACCTGAAGTAACATTGAATGAAAATTCTATAATTTTATCCCTGCATATCTTTTCAATTTTTTCTTTTTCCAAGATATGAGAAACAATTACAACTGCCCATTGAATTTTTTTTCTTGAGCCAAATTGTTTAGATTTAATAAAAGATTTTTCAATAGAACCTAATTCAGCTCTTAAATTTTCTAGATCATCAGTCAATCCTGCTTTTATAATTAAGTAATCTGATTTTCCAATGCTTGAAATGTCAACATCTAAATCATAAATATAGTTTAATTGTTCAATATCATGATTGATAATTTCAATTTGTTGATTAAATTCCTGTAATTTTTGTTCGTGAGCTAAAATTTGCTTTTCTATTTCACTTAATATTCCCTCTGTATACGAAAGCAATTCATCAATAGTATGTTCTTCTATATGCTTTTTTTCAGGTAGTTCTGGACTAAATATTGCTTTGATACCACTTTTTTTTGGTTTAATTTTTTTTAAAATATCAATTAATCGGGTAAGTCTTAATTCATAAGTTGTAAGTGCCTCTACATCTGGATGAACTGTTGCTTTTTCAATATTTTCTAAAGATATAAAATCTTCTTTTGAGATGTCAATTATTTCCATTAAACCAGTTTCATGAAGGTTTTTTATTACGTCTTCTAAATAGTTTTGATGAACAATTAATGAAGCTTTTTGCATTGGTTCAGGAAATAATATTTTTTACTCCCCCTTAGAAATTTTATTAATAATTGCAGATACTGCTTTTGAAATATTTTTGTTGGAACTTTCAGTTAATTTAGAAATTTCTTTTTTACTATCAGAAATTATTTTTTTTATTTCTTCTTTGGTAGATTCTTCTTGCTTTTTTGCTTTCTCTTCTAATTTTTTTAAGGCCTTTTTTATTAATTTTTCACTTTCTGTTTGTGCATCTTTTTTTGCTTTTTCGATAATTTTTTCAGCATCTTTTTTTGCATTATCTATTGATTGAAGAGCCTTAGTTTCTACTTCTTTTATTTCACTAATAGATTTAGATGCCATCTGTAACCCTTATCAAAAACATATTTATAAAATTTAATACAGGATAAATTTAGAGTTTAAAATACAAAAAAGATTTTTTTAAAATGTAATAATTTACTTTATTTTTTAATATCAATCTCATATCTTCTGAATTATTATAAAAAATAAAATATTTTAATTTTTTTTAAATTAATTAACCTTAATTATTATTCGAATCTTTTAAATTTGCACTATATATTTCAATGATTATGATTAAAGATAAGTATGGATATATTTCTGATGATATTATACTTGCAATTGGTGAAAAGACGAAATTAAAATTAGGATTAATGGATTCAATAACATTAATATATTGTGGGATGATTTCAAAAGATGTTTTTTCTATTGCAATACTATTTGGGAGCGGATATCAAGGATATTCTTACAATCTATATTATCCTATAGATGCAAGATCTATTAAGATTGGTTCAATAGCACTTTCTATTGTAAGTGTGAAATTTGAGCAGTTAATTCTAAGAAAACAATGATTTATATTTTAAATGATATTTTACAGTTCAACTTTTTATATTAATAATTATTTTTTTTAAATAAAATAGGAATGCAGAACTACTGAAAACACTCAAAAAAAGTTTTTAATTTAAATTACATGCCCCAAAATTTATCTGATTTTCTCTTTATTTCAAATATTTTATTTAATATATCTTTTTCGTCAGGATTTAAAACATCCATTTCACGGAGTTTTTTGGCATCACTTGCAGGTAAATCAGTAAATAAAATATCTTCACCCTTTATTTGTCTTCCGACAGTTACACCTTCAATTGATATTGCGACCTCTTGGCCTTGAATTGCTTCTTCGATAGATTTATTTTCAGATTGAATTCCTTTAATTGATCCTATTACTCTTCCATCCTCTTTCATAAGTCTTAATCCGGTTTTAATTCTACCTCCAAGGACTCTTATACCTATTACAGCAGGGTGACTCAATCTAAAAACATATTCAGGTAAAAATTTAATCATACCAGGATGTATATAATCTTTCCTTCTTTCTTTTTCAAGCGCTGCTTTTTTTGTTTGAATCCATTCATCATAGTTTTCCATAATAGTATAAATTACATCTTCAGAAAATATTGTAATATCATAATTTTCGAGTTCCTCTTTTGCTTCAGGAAGAGTTTTTACATTAAAAGCAAAAATAAGTTTATTTAATGGGTCAAGTGTTGCAGCAGCCTCAATTATGTCTCTTTTAGAAACATTTCCAATTTCTGCTTTTCTTATTTTGATTGATTTATCACGGGATTCCTTGATTAAAGCTTCAAGTGAGCCAATGGTGTCAGCTTTAATAATTATTCCTTGATCATCCAATTCAAAATCTATTTTAGTTTGATTTTTTATTTCTAAAATCACCTCTTCAAGATTTTTTTTTGCAACTCTAATAGGTGCACCTGGTATTACGTTTTCTAAGTCAGGGGATGATATTTTTATTCCACAAGCTGCATGAACCTCTGACACACTATCAAAACGTTCACGTGGATCTCGGATTTCATCAAGTGGTTTAGGTTTTAACAGAGCCTTGATATGTGTAACAACTGGTTCAGTACTTGTTCCAATCACAATTTTATCATCGTTTTTAATTGAACCACTATAAATTATTGCATCAATTGTTTTTCCAAGTCCAACTTCTTCTTTTACTTCTAAAACACTTCCTTTTCCAGGACCACTTTCGATATGAAGTCTATCTTCAAGGAATCTTTGAGCGAGTCCAACAAGAATCATTAAAAGCTCGGGAATTCCTTCCCCATTTTTTGCAGAAATTGGAATAATTCCTATGGTTTTTCTAAAATCAGAAATATTAAAATATAAATCAGAATTAAGTTTTTGTTCAGATATAGTTCCAATTATTTCATATAACTTCTCTTCAATAATTGATTTAACATTTACTCGTTGTTTACTAATACGAGTTTTTGCATCTGTGTTAAATTTCTGCCAACCTGATATTGCATCGATTTTGTTAGCTGCAATTATAAAAGGTGTTTTGTATTGTTTTAAAATTTTTATTGATTCATAAGTTTGCGTTTTAAAACCTTCATTTACATCAATAATTAATATTGCTAAATCAGCAAGTGAGCCACCTCTTGCTCTTAAGGTTGTAAAAGCATGATGACCTGGAGTATCAATAAAAAGAAGCCCAGGAACGGTAAATTTTTTTTCTTTAAGTAGATCTCCACATAACTTATAAATTGCTTCAATTGGAACTTCAGTTGCACCAATATGTTGAGTTATTGCACCAGACTCTCTGGCAGCAACAGTTGTTCCTCTTATAAAATCTAGCAATGTTGTTTTTCCATGATCGACATGACCAAGTACACTAACGATTGGTTGTCTGATGTATTTTAAGGTGCCTGACATAGCATTCGCCAGGCGATGTTAATAATATATCCTTTTTAACTTTTATGAAACCAAATTTTTAATGATTGTATTTGTAAATATTAGATACTCTTTTACAAAAAACCCAGTAACCTAATTTACTTTTCTTTTCAGCAAGATCAGTATTCTGTGTCATAATTACTCCGGCCTTTCCTATAATTTTATATTTCCAAACTATCATAATAATTCTCTGAGAAATATAGAAAAAAATCCAAATTTAAATAATTGAAAAATAGGTAATTGAAACTATTTATTTCAAAAAATCATATTATTTTTGTTTTTTTCTCTTCTATAATTTTTTTATAAAAATTATATATATTTTTATCTGAATTATCCCAATTCATAGGCATTCTTGCTTGAATATCTCCATGGGCTGTAAAACCCCATATCGATTTTCTTTGACTTAAACCTGTTTCTGTACCATAATAAATTATTGCTGGTTGGTCTATTGAAAATTGTATTTCTGCAGCTTGTTTCAGTTTTTCTTTATTATTTTTACAATCAAACAAAAAGCGATTCATATCATGATTATCAAGAAAAGTAGGTAAATAATAATTTTCTGGGTAACCTCTATAATGCTTTTTTAAAAGTTTTAAAAAAGTTGTCTTAGATATTACTTTATCTGCTATATATTTTCTAATTAACTCTTGAAATCTAAAATCTAAAACTCCATCTAATAATCCAATGTAATCCTTTAATAATTTATCTGACGATGATCCATTAATCCATTTCCAAAATTTATTTTTAGTTTTGATTGTTTTTAATTCATATAATTTAACTCCTTTCATCCATGCTTCTCCTATTAAAACAACATTGGGAAACATATTTTTTATTTCATATCTAAAATGTTTCCAAAACTTATGATTTGGACCTATGACGTGATCTAATCTAAATCCATCAAATCCTAAACTAAGCCAATGTTTTGCAGCATTTATTATATAATTTTCTGCATCAATATTTTCAAGATTTATTTTTGGGAGTTGTTTTATACTTAGAAATGAAAGGTATTTGTTTGGCCAATTTGTGAAATAAAACCATTTTTTATATTTACTATTTTTATTATTTTTTGCATCCTGAAAATAGGGATGTTGTTCAGAACAATGATTAGGTACAAAATCAGCAATAATATACATATTATTTTTATGGACTATATCTATAAGTTTTTTAATATCGTCTAATGATCCAAAATGTGGATCAACATTATAAAAATCAGTTATGTGATAACCATGATATTCACTTGTTTTATAAAATGGTGAGATCCAAATTGTTTTGATGCCAAGATTATAAAGATAGGGAATCTTTTCAGTTATTGCTTTAATATTACCTCCTAAAAATTTTGGATGATCCCAATGTTTTATTGTTTTAAATCCAGAAAATCTATCAATAAATATATGATAGATAATAGTATCTTTAAACCAATCTGTTTTACCCATCATTATTTGTTATATATCGCTAAGTCTTATATTATCTGATTTAATTAACACATAAAAATTTATACATTAAAATCATTTAAATAAATATGAAAGAAGAAAAAAGCCCTAACAATAAAGAATCCGACTATTTAGAAATTACAGTTCATGAAATTAAAGGTTCTTGCCCTGTTTATAAAAAAGGGGATAGAATCATAATATCTGATCCTAAAATAATTCTTAACAAAACTGATGCATTATGCACCCATTCACTTGCAACATTGCTTCATTATACAACAATATTGCAGCATAAATGGTGTCCTGTAGCTTTGGGTTTGACAAAAGAAAATGATAAGGATTATGCCTATTTGCAATGTGTCGATCCAGGAAAACCATATACTAAGGGTGGAACAGTAATATTTAAATGTAAAAAGATTAAACATTAAATACCTTAAATAACAAATAAAAATCGAAAATTAAGTTAAAGGTTGTTTTTAATATGAAAAAATAATTAATTTTTCAAAAATTAAATAAAAAAATATAATTTAAAGGTTATAAGAATTTTTAAAAAGTTAAATTTTATTAATTAAATCGTACTATATATCTTATAAATATTTATTTTATATTAAAAATTCCATTATTTATGATTAAAGTAACATTTAAATCTTAAAAAAACATATCATATATGAGAAATATGGGGAGGTAGCCGATAAATGAAGAAGAAAATAGTAAGCATTTTAGTATGTATGCTGATGTTCGTTACTGTTTCTACAGTAACAGGGACTAGTGAAATAGATGCAAATCCCAATAGAATTTCAAAAGAACAACAAAGTTATTCCACTCTTGCTGCATGGGATTTATTAGCTACTCATGATATAGGAGCAACTGGGGAAACTGGAGCAAACGGTAATTCTGGCGCAGAGTTTGATGGGACATATCATTATAGCACTCGATGGGCAAGTAATTTGATTCATCAATACGATATTAATGGTAACCTACAAAAAGAGTTTTCAATATCTGGTGTAAGTGGATTAAGAGATCTTGCTTGGGACGGAGAATATATGTACGGTGGAGCTGCTGGAGGGCAAATCTGGCAGATGGATTTCATCAATGAAGAAAATATTGCCACAATTTCTGGTGGATTCGCATGTCGAGCTATTGCTTATAACAGTGATTTAGATGTATTCTATGTTTCAAACTGGGATGATCCCGTATGGATCGTTGACAGAGATGGCACCATTGTTGACCAATTTAGTCTTGGTACAGCAACAAGTACATATGGATTTGCATATGATCCAGATCCCAATGGACCTTATCTTTGGGTGTTTGACCAAACAGCTGGAGCAGAATCAACTATTTATCAATGGAATTTAACAGCTGGTGAAATGACAGGATTTTCTTATGATGTCAACGCTGATGTAGGTTCAGGAGTAGGTATTGCAGGTGGTCTATGGTTAGCAGAGGATTACCAAGAAGGTTTAATGTGTATCGGAGGTTGTGTCCAAGATAGTTCTGCCCCTGGTGTAACTGACTGGTTGTTTGTATATGAGTTATATCAAACCAATTTACCTCCAGAATTACCTAGCATACCAACTGGACCAGAAGACGGCATAGTAGATATAGTATATGATTTTTCCACCAGTACTATAGATCCTGATGAAGACATGGTTTCATATGGTTGGGATTATAATGGAGACTCTATTGTTGATGAATGGACAAAGTTCTATGACTCAGGTGACACTTGCACAGTATCCCACTCATTTGATAGTCCTGGCGCTTATAAAATAAAGGTTAGAGCAAAGGATGAAGAGGGCCTTGAAAGCAGTTGGTCCGGAACACACACAATTACAATAATTGAGATACCTGACCTTGAAGTCATCAGTGTGAGCCCTGGATTTTTAAGAGTAAAAGCAGAAATTGCAAATACTGGACCAGTGGTTGCAGAAAATGTTAATTGGGCCATTAACCTCGAAGGCGGCATAATATTAGCAGGTAAAAGTACATCAGGAACTGAGGAAATTAAAGCAGGTGAATTTCTGACAATACAATCAGGAATTATATTTGGAATTGGCAACACCAAAATAAAAGTTACAGTAGAAAATGAATATGATTCAGCATCATTAACTAGAAGAGCTTTCTTATTAGGAATCTTTTTCATCTAAGGGATTTCTAACAAAGAAAAAAAACAATTATATATTAAAGCTGAGGAAAACACTTCCTCTCTTTTTTCTTTACTAATAAAAAAATATTTTTTATTTTTATGAATTAGCGGTGATTTTATATATTCTTAAATATATTCTATTAATAATTGTAAAAAATTCGGAGGCAATTTATGAAAAATAAAATTACCACAGGTTTGATTTTATTAATTGTATTAGTTGTTATGCTATCAACATTAGCACCCGCTGAAATTATTATTGTAAATTATAAAAAAATAAATGATCAAAAGAACTTTGAAATCAAATATAAAGTTACATTTTCAGAAAAAGATTTTCAATTTGAAAAAGTAATGGGATATGACCTAATAAAATTACCAGAAAGTGGACAACTTACTGAAATAGGAAAACCAGCTTTACCTCTTAAAATTATAATGATTGCTCTTCCACAAGATATGGAAGTAAGAAATATTAGGATTTTAGAAGAAAAAGAAAAAATTATACCTGGATTTTTTACAATATTTCCTACACAAGAACCACAATATATTTCTAAATATTGTAAAACATCTATATTTGTTCAATCTGTTGATCCAATCTATAAATCAAGTGAATCATATCCTTCAAAATGGATAGAATTAGTAGGTCAAACAGATCTTGCCGGTCAAAGTCTTGCAATAATTAAAGTTTATCCATTTCATTATATTCCTAATTTAAAGCAATTAAACCTTCTTACCTCAATTGAATTTATTATTGAAGGGGTGGATGGTTATATCTGTGGCGATTACCTTTCTGAGAGCACTTCAGAAACCGATCGAGAAATCTATAATAAAATCATCAAAGATCTTGTGATAAATCCTGAAGATGTAACCTTAAATTCGTTTAATATCAATATATATCCACTAGGAGTTGATCCAGGGGATTATGATTATGTGATTATTACAAAGTCAGATTGGGAAGATGATTTTCAGCCTCTTGCAGACTGGAAAACAAAAAAGGGTAAACCTGCAAAAATTGTTACAACGGAATGGATATATTCAGAATATAGTGGATCAAGTAAAGAAAAAATAAGAGCGTTTATAGAAGATGCCTATAACACATGGGGAACTACATTTTTCTTATTAGGCGGTGATACAAGTACTATTCCTTATCACACAGTTAATTACGTTGGAAGTAATATTCCAACTGATACATATTATTCAGATTATGATGATGATTGGATGTGTGAAGTTCATGTTGGTCGAGCATCTGTTTATCAAACAGGAAGTGATGCTGGTGGAATTGATAAATTTATTAGTAAGGTATTAGGTTATGAAAAAAATCCACCTACAACAAATTTTGCAAAAAGAGTTGCATTATTCGGTTTTGATTTAAATGCAGCAACTCCAGGCGAAAATTGTAAGGATGATATTGAAGAGTTATATATTCCAATTGATTGGTCAGTAACAAAAGTTTATGATAGTGACAGTGGTAACCATGAAGATGAAGTTGATTCAGTTGTAAATAACGGTCAAAACTTGATAAATCATATAGACCATAGTAACCAAAATTATATGGGTACTGGATCCACAAACCATGGTTGGGGGTTATACAGCAGTGAAGTAGATGAATTCTCAAATGGAAATAAACAGAGCACTTGGTATTCTATTGGATGCTATGCTTGTGCATATGATTATGATAATTGCATTGCTGAGCATTTCGTGAGAGATACAAATGGAGGTGGTGTAGCTTTTATTGGAAATTCAAGGTATGGATGGTTTTACTCAGGAAATGATGATTTAGCATCGCTAAGATATGATAGGTATTTATTTAAATCGTTATTTGAGGAAAATCACTATAAAATCGGTCATCTTTTTTCAGATCATAAAATGGATGCATATGCCAGTATGGACCCAGATAGCTATAACAAGTATATATTTTCTGAACTTACACTACTTGGTGACCCTGAAATGCCTATTTGGACTGATAATCCAAAAAATTTTGTTGTTAATCATCCTAGTCAATTGCCCATTGGTAGTTCATCATTTACTGTTCATGTTGAAACATCAGGAGGAGAAAATGTCAATCATGCTTATGTTTGTCTATGGAAAGATGATGAGGTTTATCTAACAGGTTGGACAAGTTACAATGGCGATGTAATATTCAATCCTTCACCTGATACAACAGGAATAATGTATGTTACTGTTACAAAACAAGATTTTAAACCGCATGAAAGTAGTGCAGTAGTTTTAGAATTTATTAATGACCCACCTTATTTGCCTAATAATCCGGATCCAGAACATGGTGCTGTAGATGTTCCTATTTATTCTACACTCTCATGGTTAGGAGGCGATCCTAATCCAGGAGATAGTGTAGTATATGATGTATATTTTGGAACCAGTCTTCCTCTACCAAAAGTCAGTGATAATCAGCCAGAAACCACGTATGACCCTGGACTTCTAGATTATGAAACAACATACCTCTGGCAGATTATTGCAATGGATAATCATGGTGCATCAACTGAAGGGCCAGTTTGGCATTTTACTACAGAATCATCAGAATCAAATAAAAATCCTGAATTTTTAAATGAAAATCCAAAAGATAATTCTAAAAATATTCCAATTAATTTGGATCTTTTAAGTATTAATATTAAAGATTTCGAAGGTGATAGTTTCAATTGGAATATTGAAACCTATCCTGATATTGGAAGTAGTAGTGGAACAAATGAAGATAATGGTACAAAAAATTGTATTATATCAGGTCTTACTTATGATACAACCTATACATGGTATGTAAATGCAACAGATTCTGGAAGTAATAAATGGACTAGGGAAGTTTATTCATTTACAACTGAAAATGAACCTTCAATTGACCCTGATTTGAAATGTACTGGCGATTTATTTTGGGAAAATGTTAAGGCAGGTAAAAAGGTAAAAAGTACACTATATATTGAAAATGTTGGATATTCTGAATCAAAACTTGACTGGGAAATTGTTGAATGGCCACAAAACTGGGGAGAATGGATATTTACACCCTCATTTGGAATCGATCTAACTCCTAATGATGGAAAAGTTACCGTAGATGTTACTGTTACTGCACCAAATCAAGAAAATGAAGAGTTCATTGGAAAAGTAAAGATTGTTAACTCCGAAAATGTTGATGACTTTGAAATAATATCTGTGTCACTTAAAACACCTAGAAATCGTCTATTTTTCAATTTACCATTTATAAACTTTTTAAATAATAATCCGCATATCTTTTTATTGATTAAACAAATTTTACAGATATTTGGATTATAATAGAATATCATCATTTCTTTTTCTTCAGAAAAATTTATATTAAAATCAAATATTACAAAACTATCAAATGAGGGAGGCGTATATGAAGAAAAAAACAATAGGTTTTTTTTTATATATTTTATTAATTTCAACGATTTTATCTACAACTGGATTAGGTAGTAAATATAATATTAACACATTAATCTTAATTTCTAACACTGAATATTATCAGGAATTTGAATATGGAGATGCCCCTGAAGGAGACAATGTAGTTGCATATCCATCAACAGGGATATTTGGATCTTTTCCAACATGCAAATCTTCTGGCCCTGCTTCATGGGTTCAACATAATAACAATGGTGCATGGTTTGGCTCTGGGTTTGATTTAGAAGCCGATGGAAATGCAGGTCTTTGTCCACAATGTTTCCCACCTTATGATCAAGATGAAAGTTTTCAAGATGGTGATGCTGGTTTAATTATTCCTGAACCATTCACAATAGACATTTCTTTAAATGTTGTTCCATGTCCTGGTAGTGCTGGAACACCCCTTGGACATACTGGTCAAATAGCAGCATGGGGCGTTAACATTGATATTCATGTTCATAACACAATGCCGTCAAGTTGGCAGGGATATTTCAATTTAATAATTGACTGGAATCAGAATGGTAAATGGGGTGATCTGGGAGAACATGTCATAGTAAACTTCTGGCCAATACCAAATCCATATGACGGTCCGATTTCAGGTCTTAATCTAACTAATTTTGTAATAGGGCTTAAACCAGGTTATGTGTGGGCAAGATTTACAATCTCTGAAAAACCTGTGCCAATGAACTGGAAGGGAGAAGAAGATTTCGAATATGGTGAATCAGAAGATTATCTTCTGCAAATAAAAGGAGACACACAGAATGCTGATTTAGAATGTGAAGATCATATTATTTGGACAAATGTTAAACCAGGTGCTACTGTAGATACCACATTTAAGGTAAAAAATATTGGTCCTATTGAATCGATGTTAAACTGGAAAATTAAAAACGATCCTGAATTTGGGTCTTGGACATTTACACCTTCAAGTGGGTCTAATCTTGGAGGTGGCAGCTCAACAACTGTAATAGCAAAGTGTATTGCACCAAGTCAAAAAAATAAAAAATTCACTGGAGATATAGTAATAGAAAATACAGATGATCCATCTGACACTTGTAAAGTCAAAGTAGAGCTTACAACACCTAGATTTAGAATAATACAAAACGCAGTATATCAAAGATTCAAAATATACCTAAAATCTCTAATACCTTATCTTTAACATTTATTTTGATAATAAATCCAAACCCTCTTTTCTTGTATAATTGTAATTTAAATTACGGATATAAATTCTACTCCACGTAAATGATATAATGGAACCTAATAGATTAGAAATAACAAGTGACCACCAAATTCCAACTATTCCTGCTTTAAAAATTAATGTTGAAATAAGTGAAAGAATAATTGCTAAAACAATGGTTCTTAAAAGTGTTGCAATTAAAGCATAAGTTCCCTTGCCTGTCCCCTGAAACATAGCAGAAGATGCAATCCCAAAAGCAGCACCTGGATAAAAAATACAGGTAATTTTTAAAAACAATTCTAAATCGTATTGAATAACAACAGAGCCTGGAGCAGTTGTAAAACCTAAAGCGATAAATGGAGATAAGACAAATATTGCAATACCAATAAAAATTTCAATCAATAAACCAATTTTAATTGAATACAAAAAGGCTGTATCTAATTTTTTATAGTCTTTTGCACCAAATGCGGCACCAGTAACAGAAACTACTGCTGTAGCAATTCCTAAAAGCGGAAGGATGGCAAATGATACAACCCTCCAACCTGTGTTATATATTGCAACACCGTCATCACCACCACCTGCTACTCCTATCAAAATAATTATAACAACCATTGTAAAAGACATAGATATCTGCTGAATTGATGCAGGAAGTCCAACACTAAAAATATCTTTTAAAATATCTTTTTTAAACCTGAAATTACGAAAGTTAAAAGAAACATATGTATCTTTTCTTAAGAACAACCAATAAATTAAAATTAAAGAGGTAATAAACATTGAAATTACAGTTGCATAGGCAGCACCAGCAACTCCCAGTTCAAAAGTGTAAATGAAGAATGGATCTAAAATTATATTTAAAATAGCTCCTAATAGCATTGCATACATTGCCCTTTTTGCATCACCCTCACTTCTTAAAATTGCATATGCAACCTGTACAAAAAATAAAAAAATGCTTCCTGCAAAAATGACTTGTCCATAAGAAATTGCCAAATCTAAAGATTCAACTGCACCCATTAAGATAAATAATTTATCAGCAAAAAAATAAAAGATAATAGAAAAAACAATTGAAAATAAAATTGTTATAATTATAGTATGTATTGCTACTTTGTCTGCACCCATTTTATCTTTTGCACCAATTCTTCTTGAAATTGCTGATCCACCACCAAGCCCTAGACCTGTAGAAATAGCAATAATCATCATAAAAAAAGGCAGAACAAAACCAACTGCTGCAAGAGCGTTTTTCCCAATTCCAGTTACTGAATTTGTAGTAAAAAACTCTGCACCCACACCTGATACCCATAATGCATCTACCAAATTGTAAATGGTATGAGCAGACATTGCAATTATCATTGGTACTGCTAGTTTCAGAATTGCCTTTTTGGGTTCTCCAAGGAGAGTTTCAACACCTTTTGTTTTATTGTTAAAATTCCTGTTTTGATTATGTCTCATGTACTTTATGTCTCCATTTTATTTATACTGGGCAGCATTTTGGGCAATTCTATCTAAAAAAGAAAAAAGCAAATTTTTTTCTTCATTACTAAAATCAGTCAACAAATTGTTTGTCCAATTACGTGTAATTTTTCTAATTTTTGGTTGCAGATCTTTTGCCTTTTTTGTAAGATATATTTTATAGGCTCTTTTATCAGATTCATCTTTTTTTCTGATTACATATCCTTCTTCTTCTAATTTTTTAATGGCTCTTGCGCTTGTTGCTTTATCTGTTTTTAGAAAATGCGCAAGTGTCTCTTGATTTAAACCATCATCATGGTATAATTTCATTAAAAAGTGTAATTGTCCAATTCCAATCTTGTAAGAAGCAAGTTCGTTATTTAAATGAATATGAGTAAATCTATGAATGTGGGATATTATTCTTCCAACAGATTTGGATTTCTTCATGATTTTTCCTCTTTAAATTGTTTTAAAAATATTTTAGTTGCAATAGCAACTATATTGGAAATATCATTTTTTGTTTATAAAAGTTGCGATTGCAACTAATTTGGAATTTGTATTTGGATATATTACTTTTAAATAAAGAATTATAAAAAATTGGACTTATTCAATAATCATACAACTTCTGTAGTATTCTTTAAATATAACCTCTCTATTCCGAGTTCTAATGGCACTTTGGCAAGGTGAATCAAGAAGAAGTAAATCAGGTCGAAGAATTCGTTATGGACGTGGAAAAAGAAAATTTGAAATAGGTAGAGAGCGTCACTTAACAACTATTGGAGAATCGAGGTTAAAAAAAGTTAGAACAAAGGGAAATAACAGAAAGATGAGAGCAAAAACAACTAATATTGTTTATGTAATAGATCCTAAAAATAATAAAACTTCAAAATCTGAAATTGTATCTGTTGTAGAAAATAAGGCAAATATACACTATGTAAGACGTAATATAATTAATAAAGGAGCAATTATTGAAACAAAATTAGGAAAAGCAAGAGTAACCTCTCGACCTGGTCAGACAGGAATCGTAAATGCAGTTTTGATAAAATAAAATTTTTGTGATTATTTATGGTTTCCCGTGGAGAGGAAAAATACGTAGTTTTCCCAGTATATTTTGATAAATCAGTAGCAAAACACAAAGGTAGAAAAGTATCTTTAAAACTTGCTGTTGAAAAACCCACAATTGATGATCTTGCTAAAGCAGCAAAATCACTAGGTTTAAATCCGGTTGTTGAAAAAGATGTATCGCATCCTTTAAGACATTGGAAAAAAGAAGGTCGATTATTAATTGATAAAAAAGACTCAAAAATTAAACTTTTACGACAAATTGCAAACCGTTTATAGATTATTTTAGTTTTAATATTAATTTAATAAATTTTGTTAAGCTATAAACTTAATTATTTAATTTTTAGCTTTAATTAAAAATATTTTTGTTAACATGTCACATAGTGTATATATATTTTATATTGCTATATTATGTCTAGCAAATATTAAAGAATAATATTGATAGATATTATTTAGCATACATTAATTTTATAACCTAAATCAAAATTTAGAATAATGGATGGATGCTAAACTAACAAAGGTTGCAATATACACTAGAGTTTCAACAGAAGATCAAGCAAAAGAAGGATTTTCACTAGATGCTCAATTAGAAAAACTAAGATCATATTGTAAAGCTAGAGATTGGGAAATTAGAGGAGAATATATAGATGATGGTTATACGGGGAGAAATACTAAACGTCCTGCATATAGCAGAATGATAAAAGAATTGGACAAATGGGATTTGTTATTAGTAATTAAAATGGATCGCATTCATAGAAATTCTAAGAATTTTATGTTAATGATGGAATACCTTAAAAAAGAAGGAAAAGAGTTTGTTTCAATGTCTGAATCACTTGATACATCAACAGCTATGGGTAGATTTGTTATGGATATAATTCAACGAATAGCTCAACTCGAATCTGAACAAATTGGTGAACGTGTCTATATTGGTATGGAACAAAAAGCAAGAACAAGTGGCGGCATGTTAGGTTTTAACATACCATTTGGTTATTATTACTCTGATGGTTTTTTATATATCAATCATGAAGAAGCAACTGTAGTTGAAAATATTTTTACATGGTATAAAAATGGTAGAAGTATGGGGGAAATTGTAAATATGCTTAATGAGGCAAAAGTTCCAACAAAAAAGGGGGGTATTTGGGCGAAAAAGACCATTTCAAAGATACTTAAAAATCCTTTGTACTGCGGATACCTACACTGGCAGGAATATATATACCAAAGTGGCCACAATCCAATAATTAATGAATCAGATTTTAATGAAGTTCAAGACAAAATAGCTAATAAAAGGGGTAAGCCTGCTAAAAAATTTTAAGATTTAGCTATTTTATAGTTACCTTCGGACTACCGAATGTAACTTTTTTAAATAGTAAAATTTAAGTAAATTATGTTATATATAAGGTCTATTCATATATTTGAGAGTTATCAAATGTCTAATTATAAAGTAGCATATTATATTAGAATAAGTATAGGAGAACAATCAAAAGGGTATAGTCAAGAAGGACAAAAATCTATCTTAGATGATTGGGTAAAAGATAAGGGCTGGAAATGGGTAAAAACTTATTTTGATGAAGCAAGTGCAAAAGATACAAAACGAGAAAAATTCCAAGAAATGATTACTGATGCAAAACATGGACTTTTTGATGGAATTTGCATGGTGGATAGCGATAGATTTAGCAGGTCTACAAAGGACTTACTAACCATAATGGATGATCTGCTTGATCATAAAGTTAGATTACATATTCACAATTTACAACATATTGATATTTATAGTGAACAAGGACGGCTTTTACTTACTAATTTAGCAACGTATAGTGAATTTTTTAGAGGACAGATAGCTACTAAAATTCGTGCTGGTGTTAAACAAAAGATGAAGAATGAATGGTTCGGCCAAGCTCCTTTTGGCTATACACAAGTATCAGATGATATAGGTGGCAGGAAAAAAAATACTAGACTCATAAAAAATCCTAAAGAACAAAACATTCTTAAAAAAATTAAGGAACTAAGAGCTGAAAAAAAAAGTTATAGTGAAATCGCTAATTATCTCAATGAAAATAAAATAGAAACAAGATTTACTAGAACAGATAGGCAGTGTAGTTGGCATCCCAGTACAGTTAGAAATATTTTAATAAGATCTGCAGTAAATTTGAATGACAAAAAAGAAGTAACCTGAATTCTCTAAAGTTGTAAAAAGAGAGCTAATAACAAGATCAGGTAATTTTACATTTCGCTTCTTTTAAGGAAGCATCTCAATTTTATGGAGTTAAAAATAGATTAGAGTTATATTTAAAACTTGCATTTGATATAGAAAAAAAATTTTAACGTAATGATTATATACTATGATAGATGATGTCTATCATTTAATTTTAATAAATGCTAGTTATTATCATAGTTTTTAATGTACTATATTTTGTCATTAAAATACTGACATAATTTAGCACGATTTAATTATTTAATGTTATTGCTTAATTAATAAATTCTATAGCTAAATACGCATTAATAAATTAAGGTTAAACATTAAATCATACAAAAGTTTTAAAAACAACCTTAAATTTACCCAGCCTATTGAATTAACTTTGCAGAGGATAATGCATGTATATAGTAATTGTTGGCGCTGGTGGAATTGGTAAACGATTAACAGAGATGGCTCTTAATGATGGTAATCACAACGTTATAGTAATAGATAAAGATCAAACTAGATGCGAAGAAATTGCTCGAAAATATGATGCAATAGCAATTAATGCAGATGCGACTCAGGAAGAAACGCTTGATGAATCTGAAGTAAAAAAGGCTGATGTTTTAATTACAACTACAAATGATGATGCAACAAATTTAATGGTAATATCTTTAGCAAAAAATAAAGGTGTTAAACATTTAGTTTCTGTTGTTAATCAGGAAGAAAGTAGACCAATGTACATGGAAAAAGGAGTAAAAATGATAAAAAGTCCAAATATAGTAATGGCAGAGCATCTCTATAAATCCGTTAAACATCCCAATGTTGAAGAATATATGAATGTTGGAAAATATGCTGAAATATTTAGGATACCTATCTCTGCAAACTCACACCTTAATAAAAAAACAATTAGAAAAATTGGACTCCCAAAAAAGAGTCTAATTGTTGCAATTGAACGCGATCATAAATTCATTATTCCAACCGAAGATGTTGAATTATTTTCTGGTGATAAAGTTACAATTTTAGCTCATAAAGACCAAGTCGATAAAGTTGCTGAATTATTTTCTGTTTAAACTATAAAATCTTTTTCGTAAAATATATATAAAGGGTGTGATATTCTAAATCGTGTTTTTTCCTGATTTTGAGGAGTTATTATGGAAGAAAAAGATATAACTAAAACCGGAACAACAACATTAGGTATGGTTATAAAAGATGGAGTAGTAATTGCATCAGAAACTAGAGCTACAATGGGAACATTAATTGCTCATAAGCAAACAAAGAAGCTCTATAAAATTGATGACCATCTTGCACTTGCAACTGCTGGTTTGGTAGGTGATCTGCAAATCCTTGCTAGATATCTTAATGCAGAAGCAAATTTATATAGACTTAAAAGGGATGTTAAAATGCCTGTGAAAAGTGCAGCAACGCTTATGTCAAATATTTTAAATCAGAGAAAATTTTTTCCATATTATGTACAGCTAATTCTTGGAGGATTCGACAATACTGGTGGACATATTTTTTCACTTGATGCTGCAGGAGGTGCAATTCCTGATAAATATACTGCCGGTGGTTCTGGTTCCCCTTATGTATTTGGTGTTTTAGAAGATAATTATAGGGAAAATATGTCTTCAGATGAAGGTATCGACCTTGCTATAAGGGCAATAATAGCGGCAAAGGAAAGAGATGCTGCATCTGGTGGAGATATTAATATTGCTATTATTTCAAAAGATGGATTTAAAGAAATTTCTGATGATGAAATAAAAAAACGGGCTGAAAAGCTAGCAAAATAAGGGCTTATAATTTGAGTATTATTTCTTAAATTATATTATTCAATTTAAACTTATAAAAATAAAAAAGGGTATATTATGCCTGTAGACGACGTTTTAAGAGAAATAAAAGGAAAAGTAAGAGGCCTAATCCCTCCTAGTATAGATGTTTCAGATGTCGAATTTGAAGGTGCTTTAGTTGTAATCTACACAAAGCATCCTGATAAGTTTGCAAAAAAGGAGGAACTTGTTAAACAGCTTGCAAAGTTGCTTCAAAAACGTATTGCAATTAGACCTGATTCTTCAGTTATTACTGACACTGATTCAGCTGAAAAGAAGATAAATAAGGTAATTCCAAAGGACGCTGAAATTACAAATATCTATTTTTTGCCTGAAGTAGGTGAGGTTACAATTGAAGTTATGAAACCAGGTGTTGCAATAGGTAAACAGGGAACTTTATTAAATGAAATAAGAAAAACAATTAATTGGTCTCCAAAAATTGTTAGAACTCCTCCTATTCAATCCAAAACTGTCAAAGAAATTCGAGGTTATCTAAGATCAATGAGTGAAGAGCGTAAGGAGATCCTTCGTAAGGTTGGAAGGAGGCTTCATAGAGGTGTATCTAACGGGGAAAAATATGTAAGAGTTACCGCTTTAGGTGGGTTTCGCCAGGTTGGAAGGTCTTGTAGCCTACTTACCACTCAAGACAGTAAAATAATGATAGATTGTGGCGTTGATGTTTCGGCAGAAAGCAGCACTCCTTATTTACATCTACCTGAAGTTCTTCCATTTGAAACCCTTGATGCAGTAATTATTACACATGCCCATCTTGATCATTCTGGTCTTGTTCCTCTTTTATACAAATATGGTTTTGATGGCCCTATTTACTGTACTCCTCCAACTAGAGATATGTCTACTTTACTTCAAATGGATTATTTAAAGGTAGCTGCAGCTGATGCAAAGAAAATACCTTATTCTGCTGAAAATATTCGTGATATGATTAAACATACTATCACTCTAGATTATGGAGATACAACTGATATTACTCCTGATATACGACTCACCTTTCATAATGCAGGTCATATATTAGGATCAGCCCTTGCACATTTTCATATTGGCGAAGGGCTTTACAATATTGCTTTTTCAGGCGACATTAAATATGAACGAACCTGGCTTTTTAATCCTGCAATTAACCGTTTTCCAAGACTTGAAGCAATCTTTATGGAATCAACTTATGGTGGACGGGATGATTTTCAACCTAGCAGACAGGAGGCAACTGAACGATTGAGTGACATTATTCAACGTTGTATTAAAAAGAAGGGGAAACTTTTGGTCCCTGTTTTTGCTGTTGGTAGAAGCCAAGAGGTTATGATTGTTCTTGAAAACCTTGTTAAAACAAAAAAGATACCTGAAATACCGGTGTTTCTTGATGGTATGATTTGGGAAGCAACAGCCATTCACACTGCTTATCCAGAGTATCTTAATAATAAACTTAGGTCTCAAATTTTCCAGCAGGGTGAAAATCCTCTTCTTTCTAATATTTTTAAGCGTGTAGATAGCAATGATATGCGGCAAGATATCATTTCTAATCATCCTGAATCTTGTGTTGTACTTGCTACCAGTGGCATGATGAATGGTGGACCAATTATGGAGTATTTCAAGGATTGGGCCCAAAATAAGGTCAATACCATTGCTTTTGTTGGTTATCAGGCAGAGGGGACTTTAGGTAAACGAATCCAAAAAGGTTGGGAAGAAATACCTATAAACATAGGTGGAAATGTAATCAATATTAAAATGAAAATGAGTGTGGAAAACTGTGATGGTTTTTCTGGTCATAGTGATAGGCGTCAATTACTTAATTTTATTAATAATATGTCTCCAAGACCAGAACGAATTGTTTTTGGCCATGGTGAAGAATCAAAATGCGTTGATGTAGCATCGACTGTTCATAAAAGATATAATATCAATACATCTGCCTTGTATAATCTTGAGACAACAAGGTTTCGATAGAGTATTTATTTCTAAAAAATATCCAATTTGACAATAAATAAGATTTTTAAATCTATTCAGTTATAAAGCTTCTATATAAGGAAAATTAAAAATATAAAAATTTTTTTATTAAATATTGAGATAATTTTTAATAAGTTTCTCACATTTTATATATTAAAAAATTGGGAAATAGTAAAATGCTTTATAATTTATTGAAACAGGTAATTATAGCTGCAGTACTATTACTTTTTATTGGATTAATTGTTTCTCCGTCAATTATAAGCATAGTTGGTAATGATTCAATTATTTTTCCTTATTTTAATAAAACATTATATGTTGGTGGAAGTGGTGAAGGCAATTTTACTTTTATCCAGGATGCAATAGATAATGCAAGTGATGGAGACACTGTATATGTTTATAATGGAAGTTATTTGGAAAATCTAAAAGTTACAAAGCCTATTTTTTTAAAAGGAGAATGTAAACAAAACACAATAATTGACGGTTGTAAACGTGATTCTTCTGTTAATATTGAGTGTAATAACGTGCGTATTGAAAATTTTACAATAACTAATTCATCTTCTTATAATGTTGTTAGAGCAATAAATACAGGAGGTATAAAACTTAAAAATTCCGAAGGTTCTGTAATTACAAATAATATTATTAAGGACAACTATAATGGAATTTATGGTTTGCGTTCAATAAATTTATCAATTTGTAAGAATGAATTTTTTAATGATGGTATAAGTTTTTCTCCTTATGATGAGGGAGAAAGACCCAAGATTTATAAAAAATATTATCTGCATAATATAGAAAATAATACAGTTAATGGTAAAGAATTATTATATTTAAAAAACCAAAATTACTTAGAGATAAGCTCAGGCATTGGTCAACTTATTATGATTAATTGTTCACAGATAAAAGTTAAGAATATTTCATTTTCAAATACAGATAATGCTATTCTTATGGCCTTTTGTTCTCATTGCATAATTGAGCATACAACTATTAATGATTCTGGTGGAGTTTGGGCATTACAATCGGATCATAATATATTTCAGTTTAATAATTTTTCAAACAGCTATATTCATGGCATAACACTTGATTATAAATCAAATTACAATCTTATTAAAAGAAATATAATTTCATATAACAAATATATGGGAGTAATGATAGAATATTATTCAAAATTCAATTGCATCTGTTATAATAATTTAATAAAAAATCCAAATAATGGCTTTTTGATTCAAGCATTTAGAAATAAATGGCATAATAATTACTGGGATGATTGGATTGGAATTGATCATAAAATAATTGCTCTTCTATTTCCAAAAATTATTTTTGGAATTTTAATTGATAAAACAAATATTCCACTTATTAATTTTGATTGGCATCCAGCAAAGCAATCATATAATATAAAAATAAATAATTAAAATTGATTAAAAAGTATTATCATAGTATTATATTATTTCTTCTTCAAAGGTTTTGCAAGTTCCCATAAATTGTTGAATTTTTCATCCAAAACTTGAATATCTTCAAGATTTACATAAGCAGTTCCAATGTAAGAGGGTTCAGTGTGATTTTCAGGAAGAATTTTTACACCATTTACAGCAATTTCTTTTCCAAAAACAAAATTACGCATAGTGCCAGATACTTGCTCAGAAAAACATCTTATTTCAAGTTTATCAGAATAGGCTTCAGTTAATTTATTTATTGCTTCAATATTATGTGTATTATCGATTATTAACTGAACTTTTATATCAAGGTCTAAAAACCTCTTAAAGTATTTAAGAAACGGTTCGTCAAAGATCCTTTCGCCACCTACCTGCATTTTTAGTTCGTTATTATTTTCAAGACAATTAGATAGAACATTATAGAGTATCCATTTTCCACTATATTGAAGTGTGACATTTCCACTTCTTTTAAGTTTAATTCCATATTTTTCAAAATTACTTGTATAATATCTGGTATATTCATTAATTCTATTTTCAATTACTCTATAGCTATCTTCAGCAATAACTCTTTTTAAATCAGATTTTGAATCATCCCATATTGCTTTTGGATGTGCTGGTAAGTAACTTTCTCTTCCGAAATCTTCATCTGCTTCATTTGAAAAAAGAACCTTTGCAATAAGCCCATTTTTCAATAAAGAAGCACGACCAGTTTCTAGTGGCCTTCTTGTAATATTTGCTAAATCCTCAGCAACTTTTAAAAAATCGGAAAATTCTTTTGGGCAATCTACTACCAGTGTTACATAATAAACAGCAGCTTCACGAGGACGATCAACCTTCATCCTCTCAAACATCATCTCAAAATCCTGGATATAATCCAGCTTAACATTAGATTTGAATTCACATCCCATCATATTTACCAATCCTTTTTCTACTGTTTCCTGCTTTAAAAGTAAAAATGGTTTGGACTCTTATATAATTTGTGGATGCATATTCATCTGCATAAATATTATTAAGAAATAAGATAAAAAAGGTGTTTTTAAGATCTAAATTTTTTTACTAATGATGCTACTCGATTTCCCAATTTTTTTGCATTTTCAATAGTTATTCTATCAGGCTTCCCCTGACATGCAACACCATAATGACCAGTTGCATTAAGTGGATCGCCAACAACAATCATTCCATAAATTAAAAAAGCTTGCATAATTGAAATTATTGTAGTTTCTTTTCCACCTGTTTCATCACCAGATGTTGCAAATGCTGCACCAATTTTATCGCCCATTTTATTACGTATTCCAACAAATCGATCAAAAACATCCTTTAACTCTGCAGCCATAGTTCCAAAATAAACTGGTGATCCTGCGATAATTCCATCAGATACAAGAAAATCCTCTTTAGTTACTTCAGATGTTGATTTAAAAATACATTCAACACCTTCAATCTGTCTTACACCTTTTACAATTTCTTCAGCAAGTTTTTTTGTATTTCCAGTTTTTGAATAATATAAAACCAAAATCTTGTTAGTAGAAACATTCATAATTACCACCTTAAGAAAACGTATCAAATTTATTTATCTTTTGCTAAAATTTTCATCATAAAAAAATTAATACCTCTTTTCACAATTTCAATTTATTAACCTTTTTCCTTTGTTTATCTTGAGCCAATCTAATCCTTTACAAGGATCGCTGTTTTTTAAGTCTTTCAGCCTCAACTTTTTTATCAATTAAAACCTTCTTTTTAAACTTTTTCTTTCGAAGTTTTTCAATCAATTCCTTCTTTTCTTTTTCTTTTTTAATAGCTTTCTTTTCCTCTTTCAATAATTTCCTTTTCTTTAATATTTGTTTCACTCCAATTTTGATTTAGGATTATAATAAATTTATAATATAAAAAAGCTATTTTTTAATTTGGAGTTATATAAAATTTATACTTTCACAATTAAAACCCTCAATTTATATAAACAACTACCTATTTATAATTCAATTTTAATTAGGTTTAAAAAATATGCGACCTAGATTTAGACCACCTTTAAACAAAAAGTATTTTCATACAAAAAGAAAAATTGATAATAAAGATATGGCAATTATTAAAAAAAGATTAGAAAAAATAAAACAAAAGAAAATTAAAAATTTACATAATAGGAAAATAAAAAGATTTAGGTTTTAGATTCGGGGAAGTTAGCGATTTCTTGGAAATATTTTCGGCAATCTCTTTTTATTGTTGCAATTTGTTGCTGAGGCACTTTGTATAAATGTTGAGCGTATTCTAAGGCAAATATTAAACCATGAATAAATGCTCCAATATTGTATTTTTTATCTTTTGTAAGTTTGAATATATCATCAGCAACTTTTATTGCGTCCTTCATTGTATAAGGTTTGGTTTTTTGTCTTTCTTTATTTACTACTTCTTGAGCCATGTTTTCGAAAATAATGTAATACTATATAGTTGTTATTAAAAAAGAAGGAAGGCTGGCCTCAATAGGAGGGGATGGGATGCACTCTAAAAACTACCAGCCCAATTCCTTCCATCACCAATAATAAACTCACGTTTTAAGTATCTTTTTCGCATATGAATATGTATAAACATATGTATGTAATTAGAAAATAACAGAGATAAATATTTATTAATTTTATATAAATGTTAATTTTTTACTAAAATTTATCACAAACATTTAAATCCAACTTCTTATATTATAAATAATATAAACAAACATCTGGGGGTAAAAAATTGAAAAAGAGCATTTCAATTGTGTTAGTAGTAATATTGGTATTAAGTGGAATACACGCTGTTGCCTTAACAAATAATACAAGTAAACTTGAACAAAAAAAGATATTTTTTAATAAAAATATTGAATTAGAATTTAAACAAATCTCATTAAAAGAAAATGAAAAATATTTAGAGATAAATTTAGAAGATGTAACAACTTATCTAATGGACCCTGGAAAACCTATAATTCCAAAGGTTGTAACCTATTTAGAACTTCCATTTGGTGCACAAAATGTGGAAGTTGAGGTAATTCCTAAAAATATTAAAGAACAAACTATAGAAAAACAGATTCGCCCATCACCAATACATCTACCACTTTCTGAATTATCTAATAATATAATTACAAAAGAAATAAAAAATGAGAAAATTTATGAAAGTTCTAATCCTTATCCAGAAAATTGGTTTAAATATCAGGTAACAAGTGGACTTAATAAAGATTTTCAAAGGGTTACTTACGTTGCAATTCACACTTATCCATTAAAATATATTCCGAAGGACAACAAAATTATTATTGCAGATGGTGCTGATATTAAAATTAATTATGTTGATCCTCAAATTAACCTTCATCCAACTGAAGAAGCGTTTGATTTAGTAATTATTGCGCCAAATAAATTTAAAACTGCGTTAAATAAATTGGTAGATCATAAAAACCAATTTGGTGTGAAGACATTTCTAAAAACAACTGAAGAAATATATAGTGAATTTAATGGTGTAGACAAACCTGAAGAAATTAAATATTTTATTAAGGATGCTATTGAAAAGAATAATGTAAAATATGTTTTACTTGTCGGTGGTTTAAAATCAAAATTATGGGCTAATCCTAGAGAACATACAAATTATGGTGTTAAAGGTTGGTACTTACCAACTAGATACCAAAACTTTTATGATAATCCTGAACACCCTCTTAGCTTTGAAAAAATACATGATCCTGGAGTGATATCTGATTTATATTATGCTGATGTTTATAAAGAAGGTGGAGTTTTTAATGATTGGGATCCTAATGGAGATGGAATAATTGCAGCATGGGGAAGAGAGGCTGAAGGTATTGAAAATGATACAGGTCTAGATATGAATCCAGACGTCTCACTTTCTAGGCTTGCCTGCAGAAGTATTACTGAAGTTAGAAATGTTGTTAATAAAATTATAAGATACGAATCAACACCTGCGTCTGATGACTGGTTTAAACGGGTAATTACTATCTCTGGTGATGGTTTTATGGATCAGGAAGATCTTGATTTTCAATGGGATACAAAAGAAGATCCTGATGGAACTTATATTATACATGGTGTAAGTAGAAATCCAGATATGGTGGAAGGTCCACCTGATAGTATTAAAATAACTCTTGATAGAACCCAAGAAACAAATATAACTTTTAATCATAACGACCATGAACGAATTGATAGTTATCCAAGTCCTCCAATTGCAGAAATTGTTTCTATTTCCGAAGGTGATATCCTTGGTAATACTGATTACTATGAAAGAATTAAAGAGGGGCAAGCATATGGTAATGATTTCACCAATTGGGCTGATATCAATTATACTGATGGTATTTTACATATCAGAGGTAAAACCTATGATCCAAAGCCATATGGATATATAACTGATATACATGTATGGGTAGAAAATGAAAGCACTGGTGAGATTGTTTTTGATGAATGGAGATACAATTCAGAAATGTATTATGAAGGTGAATGGGTAGTTGGTGAAAAAGTTGTCAATGGTGGTGGAGGAGCAACATATTATATGCCAGAAGAGTTTGAAATTGAGCATATTTGGGCATCCAATGGATTGTTAAATGGTCAACCTACAGTCCTTAAAGCTTTACGCAAGGGTTACGGTTTTGCGTTTTTCTCTGGTCATGGTAGCCCAAATGTTTGGGTTGATCATTTTCCTGGTATCCCTGGTAATCGCGCTCACGGTAGTGTTGGAGGGCTTTGGGTAACAACTATAACAATTTATCCACCATTTTTAAGGTTTCCAATATTTCCAATGACCAAGATTAAAAATACAGATAAACTTCCAGTAGTTTTAGTTGGCGGATGTCATAATAGTCAGTTCAATGTTTCTTTTATTCCTGGTTTGCTTGACCTTTATAATAAAAAAAATACATGGTGCCATGGCTCAGGTGTTCCTGAATGCTGGAGCTGGTATCTAATACAAATGAAAAGAAGTGGAGCAATTGCAACTATTGGTAATACTGGTCTTGGTTATGGTTCTCCCGGTAATTTTTGTACAATTGATGGGCTTGATGGTGGTATATGCATTGAATTTTTCAAACAATATGCTCAAAGATACAATAATGATGGTTATAGTATCTTAGGTGATGCTTATAGTGGCACCTTAAGAGAATATGCTCTAACATTTGATATGGACTTCTTAGATCATGCAAAATCCTTAACACAATGGACTTTGCTAGGCGATCCTAGTTTAAGATTAGGTGGATATCCATAAAAAACCATTTTTTTCTTTTATTTATACATTCTTAATTATTTATCTTTTTTAGCTTTTATATTAATTATATAATTTCCATTTTTTGAAATATTGTCACGGTCATATTCAATAGTAATAACATCTCCAACTTTCAAATTGTTTGCATTTATTAAAGATAAAAAATTTCCAGAAATTTGATTGACACCTGCTTTTGTCATTGAAAATTTTCTACCTTCATTATCTACTATTACTAATTGGCTTTTAATTGGTGGAAAAAGTTTACCATACTCTTTTCCATTAATATCTTTTAAATTTAAATATTTCAATTTTATTTCAAAATCAGTAAGAACATGATCAAATTTTATTAAATTAAAACTGGCTTTTTCATCTGATTTAATATCCTCTTTATTTTGATTATTACTAGTTTTATCAACATCTGTATCTATGTCATATGTGGGCAATCTAAATGTCTTTATGTCATAATTTTTAGTAGAGGCTTTATCTGTTTTTTTTATTTCTAATTTATCAATTGTTGATCTTATTTTTTGATCATTTAACGAACCACTGTATGTCCAAATCTGCTCTATTTCAAACATTTCATGATCATATTTTCTAAAATTAGAATCTTTATTTGTTTTTTCCTTTCTTTTATATCTGACTTTCTTTCTTTTTGATGAACTGAAAAATCCTGTTATTATAATTTTAATCTCCTCCTCACAAATATTTAAATTATTAAATCCTTTTTAATACTTTTTAATCAATGATTGCCTTTTCATCTAATTTTATAATATCAAGTGCTAAATCTTCTTCAGACCAATAACCAATTGATCTTAATAATCTTTGTTTTAATATTTGAGGTAAAAATTTTAATCCCAATGTCCAATAAAATAAAGGATGATGTCGCTTTGTAACTTTCATATAGTTTGGATCATGGTAATACCTATTATACATCATTTGTTGAATAGTTCTAATATTTGATTCTGAAAGATATTTTGTTTTTACATTTGCTAAGGTTCCATTATACCTTCTTAAATCATCATAATTTGTAATCAAACCCATTTTATCTAACTCATCTCTTATCTTTGTCTTTGGATAAGGTGTAAGTATTTGAAAAACAGGCCAATCTACCGAAAGTTCCTTAGAAAAATGAAAATTTTCCCAAAAATCAATTTCTTTATCTTCAGGACTTCCAAGAACAAAACCACCAGCGATAATCATATCATTTTCATGTAGGTATTTTACTGCTTTTTTTGTTTGGTTTTTAATTTTTCCTTTATTGTAATATTTTAGGTTTCTTTCTGATACATTTTCAATTCCAAGAAAAACGCCGTCAAAACCTGCCTTTGACATTTTTCTTACCATTTCAGGGCTTGATGCAATTCCTTTTACACCAGCTTGTGTATAATAGTAAATATCATTATGACCTGCCTTTATTATTTCATTACATATTTTTATAACCCTTTTTGGAAAAAGTGTGAAATTATCGTCTGTCACCATTAATATTTTTGAACCTTCTTTTTTTGCATTTGCAATATCATTACATACTCTTTCTGCAGAATATTCTCGAAAATGCTTACCATACATATGTAAAATACTACAAAATTTACAATTAAATATACATCCTCGAGATGTTTCAATACTATCAACTTTTTTTAAAAACATTTTATGATTTATTAATAATCGATCTTTTCTATTTGGTAACCTTATTTCCTCTAGTTTAAGTAATTCTCTTTTTTTGTTATTTATAAATTTTTTAGTTCTTGTTTTATAGGTTAATCCTTTCACCTTTTTTAAATCAAGTTTTCCTTGAATAGCTCTAGCAAGTTCTCTAAATGTTGCTTCACCCTCCCCTCTTATTATAAAATCCAAATATTTGGCATTTTGACTTGTTATTATCTCTTGATAGGTTAAGGTTGGATGGTATCCACCTATTGCTATTTTTATTGAATCATTCATTTCTTTGATTATTTTTGCAATTTTCATTGCTGTTTGATATTGAAATGTCATGCATGATAGTCCAATTAAATCAGGCTGAAATTTTTTTACAAAATATTGGACATATTTTGTAAATTTCTTTTTTACTAAAACAAGATCAACTGTTCCCACTTTTATTTCTTCATCTAGATTTCCTGCTAGTGATGAAATTCCCAAGTTTGGAACTTTACATACTTCATCAAACCCCCATCCGCTATCTGGCATAGCAAATAACAAGACTCGCATTATAATTGATATATATTTTTTCCTATACTAATCTTATTATTAAAAAATTTTAATTATAATTAGATATTTTTAAAAGGAAATTGATTCTTAGGGATAACGATGGTACAAATGAAAATAATGTCTATTTCAATATCTCTTATTGTTTTTCTAGTTTTTATAAGTGGATGTATAGAAGAAACACCAATTGAAAAAAAACCATTGACTGTTTATGTTGATTTAAATGGAGAAGCAGATTTTACAAATATTCAAGATGCTATTGATTATGTATATCCAGAAGGAACGGTTTTTGTTAATAGTGGAATATATCATGAAATTTTGACAATAAATAAATCAATAAATCTTATCGGTGCAAATAAAGATAGTACAGTTATTAGTTGTATTTTGGAAGATATACCAAGGTCAAATAGTATTATTTATGTTAATGCAGATAATTGTAATATTGAAGGTTTTAATATATCATGTGAATATTTTTCCTCAGGTATTATAGGAATTTACTTGAATACAAATTTTACCAATATTACTAATAATATTGTTAACAATTATAATCAGGGGATATATATTAACCTTAGTTCAAATAACAATATTATATCAGAAAATACCATTTTAAATTCAAAACATGGTATTGATGCTTACGGATCAGAATATAATAATATTTTAAAAAATAATATTTCTTTTTCAACCATTTATGGCCTTTATTTACACGGATCACATAATAATATAATCTCTGGTAACATTCTATCAAATAATAATTATGGTATTCGAATTACTAGTTCAAATAATAACCAACTTTTTTATAATACAATTATAAATAACACAGGAGGATTAAGGCTTTGTTGTGCCTCTAGAAATAATATAGTTTTTAATAATATATTTGCCCAAAATCAAGATTGGAATGCCATTGATGAAATTATAAATCAGTGGGATAACGGAAGTGTTGGTAATTATTGGGATGATTATCAAGAAATATATCCAGATGCAAATAAAATAAATGGAATTTGGGATACTCCATACACAATTACTGAAGATATTGTAGATAGATATCCCTTGATAAATCCACCTAACATTTAAAAAAAATAGTTATTTTAAGAGCAGATATTTTATTAATTTATATAATTAAGGCCAAGTTTAGGATAAAAAATCAATATTTTATTTAAATTGTTTGGTATTTTCCGAACATTTAACAAGCATATATAAACTTAAAAAACAATTATAGTTTTGAGTCTAGTGTAAATAAAAGATGATTATTAAGAAAATCATTTTCATTTATTATTTACCTCCCTCTAAAAAACTAGACTCTTTTTCTATTTATTTTCTTACATTTTTTGAGTATTATTTACTTATTTTTGCATGAAAATACTAATTATTTTTTTAAAAAATCATTATTAAAAGCTTCCAGAATAATAAAAATATAAAAAAAGAAAAAATATCCATAACTTTTTAAGTATGTTTTTAATGTCAAAATCGATGTTTTAAGGATGAAGATAAGAATCTTATTTTTTCAAAAGGAAAAGATTTGATATTTTTGTTTTCTCCTTTTAATTAAAGAAATGTGATATATATGAAAGGAAAAGTAAAATGGTTTAATGCAAGAAAAGGCTACGGTTTTATTGTAGGTGAAGATGGAACAGATTATTTTATGCATCTATCTGAAATTTCAAGTGGTCATGTTCAGGAAAATGACTCTGTTGAATTTGAGACAGAAAAAACTGATCGTGGACTAAATGCAAAAAATGTAAAAAAGATATAATTTGGTGGTATTTTTGAAGACTATTAAGAAAGGAGATAAAGTAAAAGTTGAATATGTTGGTTCTCTTGAAGATGGAACTATTTTTGATAGCTCTAAAAAACATAAAACTCCTTTAGAGTTTGTTGTCGGAGCAGGACAACTAATCAAGGGTTTTGATAATGCTGTTATTGGTATGAAAGTTGGTGATGAAAAAGAAATAACTCTTCCACCTGAGGAAGCTTATGGATCGCATAATCCTGAATTTGTTAAGGATATGCCACGAAATATGTTTCCTAAGGAGCAAGAAATACAACCAGGCATGATATTTGTTGTTGATGTACAAGGTGAAAGGAAAATTCAAGTTAGGGTTAGCAAGGTTTCTGATGATACTGTTACAATAGATCTTAATCCTCCACTTGCTGGTAAAACTCTTAATTTTAAAATAAAAATCGTTGATATTTCTACATAAAAAATTCCATCAAGGGTTATAAAACATTAAAATCGATAGTTAAAGTATATATATATCAATTTTAAATGAAATAATTTTTGTTTATAAAAACGTCTTCTATCAAATAATATTTTAATTGTTTATTGTCTGTATAATTTATTTAATAGTTTTAAACAAATTGAAAAAACAAAAAAAAGAAGGAGGAATAAGAAAAAACCATGATTTGATTTTTTTATTTGGGTGGAGGTTAAATATTTTCTTATTTCCTCCTGTATTTTTTCTTTATTTCAGGGAGATAATCCTAAGGAAGAAAATTATTTGATTATTTTATTCCCAATCGATATAGTTGTGTTTTTAAAATTGGGAACAAATTTATGAAATGAGTAAATAAATCCCAATATGCATTTTTTATATGAATTTTTGGAGTTAATATATTTATTTCTTGTGTTCCCCTGTGGATCTCAACACTATTAATATCTATTTGTTTTTTTGCTGGACGCCAGTCAATATCTAAAGAAGTAGGTAATATTCGAGGTGGATTGAAACTCCATATAAAAACTGGTAGTATTCTAGGTCTATTCCAAAAATTACCAATCCAATTATTATCTGAATCCAATGAAACAATATTTAGACGTCTATTAACATATTTAAAATTGTTATATTTGATATTATTTTCTAAGGTGTTAGCTAACCATATATTACCTATGTCGTTTTTAAAAAAGTTTTTCGAAATCCTATTATACTGACATCCTACGAGAAATAAACCTATTCCAATATTATTCATCAATTTATTCGAGATTATATTTTTTGTAATTATGTTATTGTTTGAGTTTATTAAGGTAAAACCAAACAAACTGATATCTGTTAAAATATTATCAGAGAAAACGCAATTATTTGTATTAATCAGTTCAATACCCATGAATAAATTATTTATTTCAGAATTTTTAATGGTAATATTGTTACAACCTATAAGAAATACCTGCCCAACATCTTCAATAACATTATCTGAGGTATTTACTAGATATATCAATGGTTTACCATTTACTGTATTATTAAAAATGTAGTTTTCATAAGGGGAAGGTATATAGAGACCACAATTAAAAAAAGAGTTGTCAGAAATGGTGTTATAACCTGTATCGTATAGGGAAACACCACCTAGTCCTAAATGTTCTTCATATGATTTGAAAATGTTATCGGATACAGTATTGTTGTCTCCTGAATGAATATTAATACCATAACTGTATTGTACTGTAAAACCACTTAACCTCACACCAGAAGCACCTACAGATATACTTTTATTGCTTATAATTGTATTAACCTTGTCCTCACCAATTAAATTAATACTCTTATTTATAGAAATACTTTCATCATATGGAGATGAATCATCAAAAACAAAAACCGTATCGCCTTCACTTGCATTATCTATTGCATCTTGAATAGAAGAATAATTCCCTGGACCATCTCCTCCAACATAAAGAGTATTATTAGGAGTAGTATATAAATTAGTTCTATTATTCATTACAGTTCCAGATACAGATACAACAGATCCAACTAACAGTATGCATACAAAAAATCCAATTAATTTATTTTTCATTTCTTATTTACCTCCTCTATTTTATAAATATATATTTGATAGGAAGTATATAAAATTATTATTCCCTGAAATATTTAAATAATATATAAGGGAAAGAAATTATTATAGTTTCTTTTGAATTTATGTTCAAAATCAGAAAAATATTATAAAAAAATCATTTATGAACAAAATATCGTAATATTGTATTAAAAATTAGTTGATATAATCTTCTTTTCTCAAGAATTTAAATCTCTTTATAGATTTATTACAAAATAGCCAATTAATTGAAAAAACGACCTATTTTCTAGTGCTTTTTTCTTAAAAAATATAACATTTTGACATATTTACACAAAACATTTATAAATGAAAAAAGGAAGAGTATAATATATAAGAGAATATTTAATGTGATGGAGAGGATGTGATAAAAGATGTTTAAATGGATGAGTGAAAGAGGAAAGAATGCTTGGAAATTTCTTTTATGGTTTTATATTTTTACTTATGTACCTTTGATTCCAGCCTATTATTTGATGTCTTTAAGGGGATTACTAGGTTTATCTGCTTTAGTTTATGTAGCATTGTCTATGTTTGTGATTTTTAAAATGTATATTAGGTTTGAAAAATATAAAAATATGAAAAAATCCATAATACCTATGTAAAAATAGGATTTCCAAGAGAAAAATGCCTCTATTAAGCAACTATATTCTTTCTTATTTTTTATAAAAAAAAAGTTTTTACCCTTAAAGTCACTTTAGTGGCAGATTGGACTTATCTATAAAATAAAATTATTTTTTTATTTTATGTGGATTTATATGATGTTTGGCATTACGAAAACTAAATATTATTACCATTATTAGTATTATTATAATGATAGTAAATAAATAATAAGGATATATTTTGAATATCACTAGATCTATCTCGTTAGGAATAATTTCAATAACGACATTTATCCATATTATATATACAATTAAAAAAAATGTCCATAATGAATATATAAATAAATTATTCCAATTATTTCCTTCTATTTGAGTATAATTAGTTTTTTTTGTAAATAAAATGTTTTTTTCATATCTATTCAATAAGTCTAAAAATAATTTATAAGTGCTTGGCTTTATAGCTTCCTTGTTAAATGGATTAATATTCCTCTCAGTTTTTTCTTTAGTTATTACTGTGTTTTGATAAGGGTTTGTTAAAACATTTAAAAGACTAAAAATAGCTCCAAATATCAATGTGATAAGGCCAATTTTTATAGAACTAAGGCTTAAAACGGTTATATTATCTGTAAGAAATTGCCCGCTGATTAACTGGCAAAAAAAAGAGATTAATATTAGAGATACACCTAAAAATAAAAAAGAATTACTTATTTTTATTCTAGTAAGAATATTACTTGCTTCTCTTCCAACATTATATTCAAATTGAGTCAATTTAATCGTATTTTTAAACGAATTTTGCTTTTATAAAACTTATTATTTTTTTTAATTAAGAGTGAGTTAAACGTGATAAATACAAAATTAAAACATAACATTTAATTTATTATATATAAGAAATACCCAATATATTATTTGTAATTATAGGAGCTTATGATTGCAGATTTAAAGAAAATACTATAATTGAAACAAAAAGCATAAATTCTATATATATAATAACTAATATGCCTATTGGGCTCTGAGATGCACAAAAAAAAATTAAAAATTGAAAAAGAGGAAGATTCATCTGGAATTTTACATCGCGGAAAATTGATTTACTACATTGGTTCAATGTTATTTATTATAGGAATTTCCCTTGTTGTCATAGCATGTGGATCAGTTTTATATTTTAATATACATTATGGATCTGAAAAAGAAATAATCTTTCATACTATTACTTTCTTTGGAATTGGTTTTTCACTTACAATTTTAGGTATTAACTTGATGATCAGACAAAAGACAAAAGGATATATTTTTATTGCAATAAGCTCATTTATTTCATTAATTGCAATTATTTTATTTATGTTAAATTATCGTAATAACTGGTACTATCCTATAATCAGTTACATTCTTGTTCTATATATTACAGGTTCTTTAATATTAATAGGAAATCTCTTTGCAAATGTGATACTATCGATTATTGAAAAAAAAGCTGAACCTATTACATATGATATGAAACCAACTCACCTTTATACTGATGAAGAAATAATGAAAGACATTGAAGAAGCTACAAGACAAAGTCTTGAAGCTGCTGCAGCTGGGTTACAAATTGAATTTGAAGATACAGGAGAATTTAAACCAGGAAAATCTTTTTCTAAGATCAAGACTCGGGGAACTGTAAAACGTATTAAAGATGATATCAATGAATCTGCGGATTTACAAAAAACTATACATCCAGGTGACAAAGAAAAGTGGGGTTCAGTAGGAATTGATAAAGCTTCAATTATTCTAAATAAAACTCTGACGGAAAAAAAATCAAAAAAAAGACTATTTAGTGGTTTTAAAGATAGAAAACATAAGAAATCCAAAAAAAAAAGAAAATTAAATTGATTAAATGAAGCGAAACGTTTTTAAGCTTCTTTTAGCTATCTAGTTTGCACTCAAAAAAAGGATGGTGATGTATTATGGCAAAAGGGTTAGATATAGGGACCATGAATATTATTTGTGCTGAAAAAGAAGGAAATGATGTTATTTTTATGCAGCAGAGAAACGCTTTTATGAACCTTGACTCCACTGATTTAACAAAGAATATGTTAGACACAACAAAAGTTCTGTATATAGAAGAAAAAGATGGGATAGCATTACTAGGAGAGGATGCCTTTAAATTTGCAACAATTTTTGAAAAAGAAACAAGAAGACCAATGAGTCACGGCATAATAAGCCCAAAGGAGAAAGAAGCAATTCCAATCATGAAATTAATAATTGAGAAAGTTTTAGGAAGCCCGAAAACAAAAAACGAAGTTTTATATATATCAACTCCTGCAGATCCAGTAGATACAGATATGAACGTTCTCTATCATAAAAAAACAATGGAAGCACTTGCACGTGGGTTGAACTATGATATCCATGTAATTGATGAAGGTTTAGCAGTAATTTATTCTGAATTATCTGACCACAATTTTACAGGGATTGGAATTAGTGTTGGTGCTGGACTTACAAATGTAACGCTTGCTTATCTAGGGACACCATTGATGTCATTTAGTATCAGTAGAGGAGGAGACTGGATTGATCAAGAAGTAGCAAAGGCTACAGGTCTACCTAAAGAACATGTGACTCATACTAAGGAATCTATTTCAAAATTAAGTAAACAAGTCAAGATGGGAAGTTCAGAAGGGGCTCTTTCAATTTATTATGAAGCTTTAATTACATATGTAATTCAACATCTGAACAAAAGGCTTGCAAAAATAACACCACCTAAAGTAGCATTTCCAGTAGTTGTTGCAGGCGGTAGTGCTTTACCTGAAGGATTTTTCGAAATTTTCCAGGAAAAATTAAAGGATTCAAAATTAATAGTTGAAATATCAGATATAAGACGAGCCAAGGATCCCCTTTATGCAGTAGCAAGAGGATGTCTAATAGCAGCAACAACTCAAGAAAAAGATAAAAAATCAAAAACTCCCCCAAAGGAAGAAACACCAACGGATACTGAAACAGAAAATACCTAAAAAAAATCATATCAAAATAATATTTCTCTTTTTTTCTTTTTTAAACTTATTAAAGTTTAAAGAATATAATGTATATTAATTAAAAAAAAACCCTAAAAGTTGCTTTATTAAAAATAAAACCTTTGATAAAATAGTACACCGCCTGCCAGGTAAATTATTAATTGTTTATAAAATGTATATCATACTTCTTTTTTTAAGTATAAATTAAAAAAAAGAGAATTAAAACCTTTATGGCTCTATAGTGGCAATTTTGTAATAAATCCAGAACAATATCTGCTGTAATATCTTTTCAATTATTGGAAAACGTTCTATTAGTTTATCTAAAAATTTATCTAAAAATATTGACACTTTAGATATTATTAGGCTAAGTTCTTTTATGTCAATAATATACTCGTTTTCTTCAGACTCTTCATCTGTTGTTTCTACTTCTTTTGTTTTTATACTACATTTTTCTTGAGATGCATCAATTTGTGTTTTCAGGAAATGAATTAAATTATGTTCAAAAAGATATTCATTTGGATTCCACCCAATCATTTTTGAATTTTCACAATCTACATCGCTTGATAATACAAGCCAGATTTTCGCTCCCTCATTTATATCATATTCAGCTGGAAGATTATCAGTATCTAGAGATTCTGCAATATAAATATTCCCGTCCTGATTTACTGTACTAACTCCAAGACAAATTAATCCATTGCCTGGCCATGGATCTGGATAATATATAAGCGTATAATTTTGTTTAGGGGTTAGATTATGGCCATTAAAAACAAATTCAAATTCTTCTCCAGATGATTTGTATTTCATCTTTCCCCAAGAACCATTAGATATAATATCCCATGTGACAGGATCCTTCTCATATAAATAAAGATAAGAAACTTGACATTTTCTTGTGGATTCATAAGGATCACATGCTTGAGAAAGATTACTAAATAATATAAGAAAAACTAAGGCAAACATCAAATAATTTATTTTCATTTCATCTTAACCTCCACCATTGACTATCTCTTCATTGTCTATTATAAAGCTTACGTGTAAAATTATTAATATGGCCAATTATTCAAAATGACTAAATTGCATCTTAATTTTAGATAATATAAATAGTTGATATTAAAAGAATAAAATTAATTTCTATTTTTTATTGTAACAATCTTTTATTTTTAAGCTATTTAAATAACAGTGCCTACTGGACAATAACCTAAAGTTCAACTTACACCCACAAAAACTAATTTTATATATAGATAATATTTAAATGTTTATATCTTATATCCTATAGTAAATTATTTTTAAAGGAGTAATAAAATGAAGGAAAATTTATGGATTAAAATATTGATATTTTTGGTTATGTTTTTTTTTATAATGCCGTCATTATCTCCAGCTCAAGAATCGTATGAGATTTATGAGATTTTTGATATTGATCTTAAAACAGCAAATAATTTTTCGTTACAACATCTGATAAACGCTATTGGCACTGGTGAGGTTATCGTTGGTGAAAAGCTTGATTCTATTGACTATGGTCCAGGAATCGTTGAACACATGGATGATTGCATCGCTCGGGATCTACTCCTGCGGTCTAATTTAGATATGGATATCAACGAGGATAATAAGCAACATGGTATCTGGGTTGTACCATCTAGAGATGCGAGTTATTATACTTACTCAGGTGAGCATAACGTTATAAACAAATGGGGTGACACTAAGATGGGTATTGCTTTCCCGTCCAATGTTGATATCCATGGTGCATGGTTTGCTGGTCAGGGTGGAAGTGAAGGTGTATGGGCAAGCAGCATCCGTGTCATCGGCTATCGCAACGGTGAACAAATCCAAATTACTGATTGGTTTGAGGACATTGATAATACACCTACGTGGTTTGCAATGAACCTTGTTGATGTTGATAGAATCGTTATCGAGGCCATCCCTGTCTTCAATGGTGCAGGTTGGTATGCCATGGATGATTTAACATATACTTCTAATATAATAAATAAACAAGAGCAACCTACAACTATAGTTCTTGATTTTGAAGATTGCTATTTTAACCAAAATCTTAAAAATTCAAACTATGCTGGTTTGATATGGGAAACTGGAACTGGTAGTTTTTATATTGATGATTATGAAATATCTACTATTCAAACATCATCTGTTACAGATAAAAAGGAGTTGACTTTATCTGAAAGATCTAGCAGTAATTCCCGTGAAGATAATCCTGTAAATACGCCAACATTAATATCTGATTATCAAGGTGTCATCAGAGGTGATGCTGGTTCTTGGTCTTATCCTCCTGATTCTTGTGGTGCCGCTGGTCCTAACCATTTCGTCGAAGTTGTCAACAGAAACTTTGCTGTATATAACAAATCTACAGGGACGGAATTAATTAACATACTACTGGGTGCTTTTTTACCTGGTTGTAATGGAGATCCACGTGTTTTATATGATCAATATAGTGACCGCTGGTTCATTATTGTTTGTGACTTCGAAACTCGACTTTATCTTGCTGTATCAACTTCTGATGATCCCACTGGGGATTGGTTCAAGTGTAATTTTGTTGTATCTCAAGGTAGTGATGCTGGTAAATGGCCTGATTATCCAACCCTTGGAGTTGATGAAGTTGGTGTCTATACTGCAGCTTACATGATTGGTGGTGGTAATGGGATGAGTATTTTTGCACTTGATAAGGCTCCTTTAATTGCTTCAGAACCAAGCCTTGGTGATATTTATGCATTCCGGGGATTACCATGGGAAGGAGCTATTCAACCAGTTCATACATTTGGTTCATCTGAAGGTGAGTATTTTGTTTCCCGTGCATCATCAACAGGAATTCGCCTGCGTCTTTTGACTGATCTTATATCCAATCCTGTTTTAATAGAGTTATGTTTCATAACTATTCCACAACATTCTGCCCCACCTGATGCCCCAGCTCTTGGTAGTACTGTTCCACTGGATACTGTAGGCCATCGTCTAATGAATGCGGTCTATCGTGATGGTTATATCTGGACTGCACATTGTATAGGCGTTGATGGACGAGCTGCTTCCCGATGGTATAAGATAGACGTCTTGAATACCACACTGGATGATTATGGTACTATCCAGGATTCAGTTATGTACTATTTTTTTCCTACAATTATGGTTAATGTTGTTGGTGATGTAATCATGGGCTTTTCAGGATCACATTCAGAACAATATGCAGCAGCATACTATACAGGTCGATTAACCAGTGATCCACCAGGTGAGATGGCTCCTCCTGCCCTTCTTAAAGAAGGTGAGGCTACCTATAACCTTATCGACGGTTACGGTAGAAATCGATGGGGTGACTATAGTCTTTGCTCGTTAGATCCTGTTAATCAGACGCTATGGACTATTCAAGAATATGCCCACTCACATAACGAAAGTGGTATAAACCGCTGGGGTACCTGGATAGGTGAACTTGCTTTTAATCATCCACCTATTACCCCAAAAATCACAGGTCCGATTATTGGAGGAGTTGGAATTGATTATGATTTTACTTTTTCATCAGCGGATCCTGAAAATGATATGATATATTATTATATAGATTGGGGAGATGGAAGTTTTGAAGATTGGGTTGGCCCCTATGAAAGTAGCACTGAAGCAATAGTTAGTCATACTTGGACCTCAATTGGTGACTTTGACATAAAAGCAAAAACCAAAGATGAATATGGTTTTGAGTGTGACTGGTCTGATATATATCCTGTTAAAATTGTTGAGAATGATCCTCCTAATCTACCAATTATAAACGGTCCAACACGTGGAAAACCTGGAATCGAATACATTTTTTGTATTACTGCATCAGATCCCGATAGAGATAGTCTTTTAGTTAAATGGGATTGGAATGATGGTGAGATGACTCCCTGGTCTGGTCCCTTTGGATCAGGGACTGATATATGTGAAAAACATAAATGGTCTAAAAGTGGAACATTTATAGTTGAAGTGATAGTTAAGGATGATTATGGTGCAATTGCAACCAGTTCTTTAGAAATTACAATACCAAGAACTAGAGCAATCTATGATTCTTTCTTATTGAGATTTTTTGATATGTTTCCAATACTGCAGAGAATAATCAGTTATATTCTGTAAAATATAATGTGTTATTTTTATTCATGGTTTAATTTAAAAAAATAATTTTGTTATTAAAATAATAGCACCGCCTGCCGGCTGATATGCAATTAGTTAATAGCCGATAAGGGAACGTAATGTTCAACTTATACCCAAAAAAACATTATTGATATGTTAAAAGAAAATTTAGATAATGAATATAATTTACTAAGGTTATATTTAAATTATTTAATCCCCTTGTGATATAATTAACATAGTTATTCTATTATAGATATAAATCTATAGTTTTTTTGAACGTAGCTTACTTTTTAATTATTTATTTTTTATATTTGTACATAATTTCTATAAATAATTTTATCTTTCAATCAATAATTTAAAATATAGGAGATACAAAAAATGGAAAGAGATATAATAAGAAAAGGTTTTATTTTAGGCATTATAATGATTTTCTTTGGATCTGGTTTGGTATCTGGATACACTGAAATCAATAAATATTCGGGATGTCCTTGTCAGTATAATGATAATGAAGTTATAGAAAATGATCTTAATTCTGAATATCCTACTATGACGCCAATTCCAATTGAATTATTTACAGATAATACTTATACTGATATTAAGATGATTGATACTCCTGATGAATTCAGTTGGAAAGATCACAATGGAAAAGACTGGACAACACCTGCACGAACCCAAGGTAATTGCGGTAGTTGCTGGTTATTTGGAGCAATTGGTGCATTGGAAAGTGTAATAAAAATAAAAGAGGGATGTGCCGATCTGAACCCTGATCTTTCTGAACAATTTGTGCTATCATGTATACCTGAAGCAGGAAGTTGCCACGGAGGAGATCCTTATAAATGTGCTTTTTACTATATTAATGACACATCAGCATCAGGGGGCAATCTTAATGGTTTAATCCTAGAAAAGTGTATGACCTATCGCTCCAATTATGGTTTTATTCCACAATGTTCTGAGAAAGATGAGGATTGGAAAGAATTTCTTATACCAATCTCTGATTTTTGGCAATCAGGATATTGGAATATAAATAATCCTGATCTTATAGATAATATTAAATCATTGATTTATGAAAAAGGCCCTGTTTATTCTGTTTATTGGGTGACAAATAATTTTAAAACTTGGGGAAGAACTCATCATAAACCATCGGATTATTACAAGGATTTAGACGAAAATTGCCCAGGTTATGTAAATCATGGGATTACAATAGTAGGTTGGAAGGATGACTCATCCATTGGAAATGGTGGTTATTGGATTGTTAAAAATAGTTGGGGAACTGAATGGGGTTATGATGGTTTTTTTAACCTTGAATATGATTGTCTGAATATGGGTGCTTTTGTCGCATGGGTTGATTATGATCCTAATAGCTTTGATTGGCCGGCCGATCCTCATTCTCCTATTTCACCAATTATCCAAGGCCCGACTAGTGGAAAAATTAGAACACAACATGAATATATAATAAGTTCAACAGATCAAGATGATGATAATTTGTATTACACTATTGATTGGGGTGATGGAAGTATTCAAGAATGGATCGGTCCATATAATTCAGGTGAAGAAATAACATTAAAACATTCCTGGAAAAGAATTGGTAACTATAAGATTAAAGTTAAGGCAATTGATATGTGGGGTTCACAAAGTGACTGGGCAACTATATCAGTACGCATACCAAAAAACATACATTTAACTGAAATACCAATTCTACGATTTATTACAAAGCTATTAGATTTTTTACCATTACTAACAAATATAATATGAGTACTTAGTTGATTATTAACATATTAAAAAATAAATTTCTTTTTTCTTTTTTATTATCTTTTAAAAATTTATAAAGAATTAATACATAATTACTGATAAATTACTATTTTATGGTTCGAGGCCGACACAATGTTTACATTAATTTTTAACATTTTTACAGAAGAAAAAAGTACCCAGCACGCCGCCTGCCGGCTGCACAACATGTTTATAGGAGTAAAATAAAACTGGATATTTCAAAAATATACATTTCAATCTATTTTATTAATCCTCTTTTTTCTTTCTTTTTTATTGTTTGGTCGGATTTTCCGACTAATGTTCCGACTGAGATAGTATTGTTTTTGTTTTTTTGGGGGTGAACATTTTGATTCTTAAACTATCACCGCTATCGAATTTTAAGATTTATTAATTGTTTTCCCAGGATAATACGTGTTGATACGTGTTAGATATATAGGTTTCCCTAATAGGGGCTTTGCACTTTTATTCGTGTTTGCATTTTTATTCATAATTTTGCACTTTAATTCAGAAATAATAGGAAAAACAGTTTTTTTAGTTTGCTCTTTAAATCAGTTAAACGAGCTAGAAAATAATGATTTTAACTGAAAAAGGTTTAGTTTAAATGACAATTGCATCAAAAATGCCAATTATATATTGCTCACTTATCTTACCAGTGTATTCTCTTGATATTATTATCTCTTCTCCAGATAAATAAAACTTCCCATACAAAGGCTTTAAACATATATAAATTAACAGTTTCGCATTGAAAGAGATTAATTCTCCATTCAAACTCGTATTTGTAATAAATCCCATAATAATGGATTTTTCGGTGATGGTTACTATGAATGGATCTGCCCAGTCGCTCTCAGCATCTTCTAAATCCTTAGCTTTTGCTTGGATAGTAAAAGTTCCTTTTTCAGACCATGTATGCAGAAGGGTTGCTTTTTGACCAGAGGCATAATAGTCTGTCCATTTTGTATTGCTATCTCCCCAGTCAATAAAGTACTTTACATCATTTTCATTTAGATCTGTTGAAACAAATGTATATTCAATATTTTGTCCCTTTTTTCCGATTGTTGGACCTGTTATACTTGGTTTATTTGGAGCTAGATTTCCCATAACTACTAAAAAAGCTGACCATTCACTAATATCAAAAGTATCTTTAACTTTGGCTCTAATTTCAAATATATTAATTTCAGACCAAGAATTGCTCACGTTCACTTCTTCACCTGAACTATACGGCCCAATCCAACCCGTGGTGTTATTGTCTCCCCAATCGATCCAGAAGTATAAATCATCCTCTTCTTCATCTGTTGCAAGGAAAGTATAATTATAATCTTCACCAACGTTACCTGAAGTTGGGCCAGAAATAATTGGTGCATTTGGTGGTTGATTTCCACTAGGTATTTTAAAAACTTTAACCTCATCAATTATTCCATTAAATAATTCTGTACTATCATAACTTGCCATACCTATTTTAGCTCTTTTAAACTGGTGAGAACTCAAAGGACATAACCAATCTGTATCGCTGCCAACTAATACACAATCTACATATAGTTCTATTATTGGATATGATGAACCATAATATATGCCCTCAATATAATGCCATAAACCATCATCATAACTATCGTCAGAATTTATTTTAATTATACAACTTGAAGTACTTTGTACCTTCATCTCTAGAGTACCATCAAAATTAAATTTAATATAAAAGATTGGCACTAGATCAAAATCACTTATCATATAAACAACACCCGGACCAGTTAATTCCGAATTAATCCATGCAGAAATTTTATAGTCATCAGTTTTATTAAATCCTAACTCACTTGAGTATAAATTCATACTAACACAATCATCTACTCCATCAAAATCAAGCGCGTAACCAGAATAACCAGTAGTCCATGATGCTCCGTAAATTGTCCCATGATAATCATGCCCTGAATAATCATACGCAGTGCTACCACTCCCTTCATCAAAACTCCAATAAGCTAATAATCCAGCATTACCTGTGGAACAATTAATTGTAAAATTATTAACTGATGTATTTCTAATTTTTTCAATATTTCCACTTATTGAAGGTGAAAGGCTTGCACTAATAAATAATATAATAATGGTAAATATCAAACCTAATTTAACTGAACTATCTTCCATTATTTTTTTACCCCCATAATTATATTAATATTCATCAGGTATTTATTACTTTTATTCATATGGGTTTTGACCTATACGTTTTATTTTATAAAATATAACAATGCTTTTTGTAGTATTGGAAATTGTTCAAAAAATTTCAACAATAGAGAGTAATATAAATAAAACGCCTTATTCCTAGGCATTGAGACCTGTAGCATACGCCAATTGCTTTCTGCACCAAATTCATCAATAAGTTTAGCTTTGATAATAAAATCTCCTTCCTCACTCCATGAATGAGTTAAAGTAAATCCCCCGCCTGATTCTACAAAACCTTCATCAACACCGCTATCACCCCATTCAACGTGATAAATCATATCATCCCCATCAGGATCAGTTGCAGTAAAATCATAGTCATAAAATTCTCCAACATTTCCACTTGTTAGACCAGTTATTTCTGGCGCAGTTGGCGGTTGATTAGAAAGCCATTCCGCATCTGTAGGCCAATACAAACCAGTTTTTTCCCATACGATATTACCATCAATATCCACCTCTATAACACGATTGCCACTAGTCTCAACTATCAATGTGTTGCCATTTGAAAGTCTTTCTGCATCCTTAGGGTGACTCAACCCAGTTTTTTGCCATACGATATTACCATCACTATCAATCTCAATTACTTTTTTACCAATATGCTCTGTTATTAATGTATTACCAGTGAAGAGTCTTTCTGCATCTACAGGACCACTGAATCCAGTTTTATTCCATACGATATTTCCCTCGCTGTCCACCTCTATTACTCGACCTTCAGGCCAACTTTCTACTATCAATGTGTTACCATTTGGGAGCCGTTCCGCATCAAAGGGTTCGCTCAACCCAGTTTTTTCCCATACGATATTACCATCAATATCTACCTCTATTACACATGCGTCACCGTAATCTGTTATCAGTGTGTTGCTATTTGAGAGCCTTTCCACGTCCATAGGACCTACTAATTCAGTTTTTTCCCATACGATATCACCATCACCATCAACCTCAATTACTCTACCGCCACTAGATTCTGTTATTAAGGTATTACTATTGAAGAGCCGTTCCGCATCATGGGGTACATTCAACCCAGTTTTTTGCCATATGATATTACCATCACTATCAATCTCAATTGTCTGATTGTTTCCGAACTCGGTTATCAGTGTATTGCCTTCTATCTCAAATTCTCTAGATAATCCTTTCGTGATAAGAGCATTTATAGGCATTCCTGAAGACATCAGAATAAAGCCAATAACACATATTGATATGATTATTTTTCTCATGTTTTATCGTCCCATTAAATTATAAATATTGTTATTAATAATAAATTGGTATAATATAAATCTTTTTTGTATAGGCTCAGCTTTAAACCTTAATTCAATTATTTATGGCTCTTCCCTTTGAACTATCGGAGAAT
>JABAOF010000071.1_pt2 | contig 90446 bp, 70 predicted proteins | sample 7062171 | NCBI WGS metagenome assembly JABAOF01 (sample SAMN14538628, study PRJNA623070) | marine sediment metagenome | biome: marine biome [ENVO:00000428]; feature: marine pelagic biome [ENVO:01000023]; material: deep marine sediment [ENVO:00002113] | place: India: Gulf of Khambhat ...
GACGCCGGAGCACGTGGCCCCGTTGGTGCTATACCTGTGCTCGGAAGAATGTACGGATACTGGCCTGATCATCAACGCGGGAGGTGGATTCTTCGGCCGATCGGGAATTGTTTCAGGACCCTCCATACAGGTTGGTGACGGTGAAAGTCCGGCTTCATTGGGTATGATTCATCAGGCTTGGGGAGATATTGGTTCCATCGAGGGCGCACAAGAATACACAGAGGCGAATGCTGCGTTGATTGCGATGATGACGCAGCCTGCCATAGAGGAGAAGGGTGAATCTCCGGCAGTTGAGGTGGCAGTGAGTGTGGATACGATTTTCCGGGAGATGCCGCAGGATTTCCAGCCGGAAGCATCCGAAGGCGTGGATGTTGTCTTCCAGTTCAATATTTCGGGCCCAGGTGGTGGGGATTGGTATGTGGTGGTGAAGGATGGGGAATGTGAAGTAGAAGCAGGATTGCACGGATCACCGACGACGACAATCAAGATGTCGGAGGATGACTTTATCAAGTATGTGAGTGGTGAGCTGCCGGCCATGCAGGCATATACGGCGGGGAAGCTAAAAGTCGAGGGCGACCTGATGAAGTCGCAACTCATCGAAAAGTTATTCAAGTTATAGAATAGAGTATCGTCTGTTAAAAGGTTATTATTCGATGGTTGTTGAATGCAGAAAGTTTCATGGAAGGAGGGTATTGGGTCATGTCAACAGGGATACGGGATAAGGTTGCAATCATCGGAATGGGCTGCACCAAGTTCGGTGAACGATGGGATGTTGGTGCAGAGGAATTGATGGTTGAAGCCTTCTCAGAGGCTATTGAAGACTCAGGCGTTGATCGCAATGAGATTCAGGCAGCTTGGTTAGGAACGTGTTTTGAGGAAATCAACGTCGGCAAGAGTGCCTTGCCGCTATCACTGACCCTTCGTTTGCCGAAGATTCCAGTGACGCGGGTGGAGAACTTCTGCGCCACCGGCACTGAGGCGATTCGCGGGGCATGCTACGCTGTTGCCTCCGGCGCGTATGACATCACTATGGCGATGGGTGTTGAGAAGTTGAAAGATGTTGGTTATGGAGGCCTGCCAAGCTGGGGTTCGAATGCAGGTTCGTTAACCTGGCAGTGGATGCCCAACGTGACGGCGCCAGGCGCTTTTGCCCAACTTGCTACGGCTTATGCCGCCAAGCACGGAATTTCATTCACTGACCTGAAGGATGCTATAGCGCATGTATCAGCGAAGAGCCATGCGAATGCAATGTTGAATCCGAAAGCTCACCTGCGCCGTCCCGTCACCGTTGAGCAAATTAAATCCGCACCTATCGTAGCGTATCCATTAGGTTTGTTCGACTGCTGTGGCGTCAGTGATGGCGCTGCATGTGCGATCTTTACGACACCAGAAATCGCCAAAGGCATGGGGAAAGAAACCATTGTCAGTGTAAAGGCGCTTCAACTTGCGCTGAGCAGTGGTGAGGAGATGGGATACAACGAGTGGGAGGGCGATCACTTCGTGACCACCTCAAAATGCAGTTCCATGGCCTACCAGGAAGCTGGGATTGACAATCCGCGAGAGGAAATCAGCATGATGGAGGTCCACGATTGCTTTTCCATCACGGAATTGGTCACCATGGAAGATCTACACATCTCCGAACGTGGCGGGGCAATTAAGGATGTGATGGATGGCTTCTTTAATTTGGACGGTTCCATACCATGTCAACCGGATGGTGGGTTGAAGTGCTTTGGTCACCCCATCGGCGCTTCCGGCCTCAGGATGCTTTACGAGATGTACTTACAACTGCAAGGGAGGGCAGAGGAACGGCAGATCCCTGATCCACGCTATGGCCTTACCCATAACCTGGGGGGGATGCCTTACATGAACATTAGCAGCGTGACCATTGTAGGACATTATGAGAGCTGACGATTTCATGGTTGTAAGTAGGTAGGAGATCCAATGGTCATCGAGTACGTTCACCAGAACTTGGGAGTGGAGGTCCCTTCGATCGGTGGGTATTACGTATTAAGTGAAGAAGTTCGCCTACCATACAGAGACCGTGAAGTGCTTTACTTGAAAGGGTACAGCGTTTTTGAGACGGCATGCTGTGGTGCGGGTGGTTGTGCTTATGTGCTTGTGCCAGGATTTATCATTGAATGGAAAGGTAAGAAAACGAAGGATGGATTGAGTATTTCCCTTATTGAGCCCATCATCGATGGAGGAACTCAAAAGACCCTTAAGGATCAGATTGAAGAGAAGGAGGTGTATCACCAAATCCAATTCTTCTAATGCGGTGTCAGTGGTTATCTATCCGAAAAGATAGCCTCTGAGTGAGTGATAGGAAGAGGGAGACCCATGGAAAAGCCCTGGATAAATCAGTACGATGAGGGTATTCCGGCAACGATTGAATACCCCACACATCCGCTTGATAAATTTCTTTCAGACTCGGCGAAAAAACATCCGAATCAGACTGCAACAGTCTTCGGCGCGGCGGTAGGTTCACGTGTTATGGACGCCAAGCTGACGTATCGTGAATTGAATGATGCTGTAAACAGATTTGCAGCTGGTCTACAGCACCTGGGCGTGAAGAAGGGAGACCGAGTCGCCATTATGTTACCGAACTGCCCGCAGTTCGTGATTGGGGCGTATGCGACATGGCGTCTTGGTGGTGTGGTTGTCTGCTGCAATCCACTATACGTGGCAAGGGAGGTCGAACATCTGATTCGGGACTCTGGGACTGAAACATTCATTGTGATGAGCAGTCTCTATGAGGAACGGGTGAAGAGCATTCGTGCCAACACCGACCTGAAACGCGTCATCGTCACCAACATCAAGGAGTACTTCCCTGGCCTGCTCAAATTCCTCTTTTCCATGACCAGGGAAAGGAAAGAGGGGCATAATCCCGACATCTCTGGTGATGAGGATACCTATTGGTTCCAGGATGTCGTGCGTGATGCTCCGAAAAGCAAACCCGATCCAGTGGAAATCGATAGCTCAGAAGTTGCAACATTGATCTACACTGGTGGGACGACGGGGGTTCCAAAGGGAGCTCAGCTTACACATTACAACCTGGTCTCAAACGCAACCATGCTCAACCTTTGGGGTCAGAGTAAGGAAGCTGAGGATGTGCTACTCGCCGTGATGCCGTATTTTCACTCATATGGTTTAACGGTGGGCATTAATACATGCATTGCGAACGCACTTACGATGGTTCAGATACCTAACCCCCGAGACATAACACATGTGCTGGGTTCTATTCAGAAGCACAAAGCAACCTTCTACCCCGGCGTGCCAACGATGTTCGTAGGCTTGATTAACTTTCCTGATCGCGAGAAATACGATATCTCCTCATTGAGGTTCGCTGTGAGCGGTGCGGCCCCTCTGCCGCCTGAGATTCAAGAACAATTCGAAGAGCTTACTGGCGGGAAAATGATCGAAGCTTATGGACTCACCGAGACCAGCCCTGCAGCAGCCTTGGATCCCATCGATAATCCGCGCGCTAACTCGATTGGGGTTCCTGTGTGCGATACAGAGATGATGATTGTGGATGTGGACACCGGGAAAGAGAAGCTGGCGCCGAGCGAGGTAGGTGAGATCATCATCAAGGGCCCGCAAGTCATGAAGGGCTATTGGAAGATGCCGACTGAGACGGCGAACGCTATCCGAACCGGTCCTGACGGGGAACCCGGCTGGTTCTATACCGGTGACATCGGGTACATGGATGAGGAAGGTTTCTTCCACATCGTCGATCGTAAGAAGGATATGATCATCGTTGGTGGTTACAATGTCTATCCCGCCGATGTCGAAGCAGTCTTGTTTGAAAACCCTAAGGTAGAACAAGCTGCCGTGATTGGTGTACCCGATGAGCGACGCGGGGAAAGGGTTAAAGCCTTTATCGTCCTCAAAGGTGGTGAGAGCGCTACCGAGGAGGAGATCATTACATTCTGCCGCGAACGGATGGCTGCTTACAAAGCTCCTCGGGAGATCGAATTCCGTGATGAACTGCCGACATCCATGGTCGGGAAAGTGCTTCGTAGAGAACTGCGGTAGATACTGGTTTGAAGTAAGTTTGCATTTGAATACTGGATTTGCGTCCATAAAAGCTCTGCATCCTTGAACTTTCGTGGATAGCAAAGTAGGAGCGCATCGACGGAGAATGGTTGTGGAATCCTTGTAGCCCTATGATCTTTAATGCAAGGATGCTCCAGTATTTTCCTTCGCGATGATTGGGCATTTGGAAACCAGGATTTCTTTGGAGTGAAATGCCGGCGAATGGAAGTGGGTCCCAAGGATGCGGGATATCTCGATAATGTTTAAAGCTAATGGGAATTGTGAGTAGGTGAAAGGTGAGCATGAATGCCCACTGATTATGATGTAATCGTGATCGGTGCCGGGCTGGGGGGATTAAGTGCAGCGACAATGCTGGCGAAGAACGGCTTGAGTGTGCTGCTGTTGGAGAGGCACTCCGTCCCGGGCGGTTACGCAACGAGCTTCGTGCGAGGACGTTTTGAGTTTGAAGTTGCATTACACGAACTCTCTGGTATTGGTCCGCCGGAACGCCGCGGCAGCCTCTATCGATATCTCGATTACCTGGGGGTCGCTGAGAAGGTGGAATTTATCAATTTACCGAACCTGTACCGCTCAGTGTTCCCGGGGTTGGACGTTACATTGCCGGTTGGACGAGAGGCATTCGAAGATACGCTGTATGGGATTTTTCCCCACGAAAAGCAAGGCATTCAACGCTTCCTCCAGCGGATCTTCAACCTGCGCAGCGATTTTGTGAAGATCAGCCGCAGAAAGGCTGGCAGAAGTGCTCTCAAGATGCCATTCCAGGTCCCCCATTTCTTTCGCTATCTCCCTACGACGTGGGGAAAGGTTCTCAATCGGGATGTGAAGGATCCGCTAGCGAGGGCGGTGATTTCTCAATATTGGGGTTATGTAGGACTTCCTCCCTCCAAGATTTCTTTCCTGTTCTTTGCTTCCACGTTGGCTGCATACATCAAGCGGGGACCAGCATTTCCTAGGGGACGTTCTCAAGCTCTTTCGAATGCATTCATTGAGACCTTTGAGGCATTAGATGGTGATGTGCGCATGAATTGTGCGGCGAAAAAGATCATCACGGAGAATGGCCGCGTTACAGGAGTCCTCACGGATCAAGGTGATGAATTCAACGCGAAGTGGATTGTGTCGAACGCCGATCCTATCACGACATGTCGAAGATTGATTGGAGAGGAGAAAATCCCCTCAGAATTCTTTCGGGACCTCAGCTCCAGTACGCTTTCTCCATCAACGCTGAACGTTTATTTGGGCCTTGCAGAGGAGCATCATGCACTCGGATTGGATGAGCACGAAATATTTATTAATGAAGATGTGGATTTCGATCGACACTATGAGGCAATGTCTACTTTGGGTTCCCCACCTGCGATAGCAGTCACAAGCTATAACATCGCCTATCCTGAGATTTCGCCACCGGGCACCAGTATCGTTGTGCTCACGGCACTAGCATATGCCGAGCCGTGGTATGCGCTCTCTCCAGCTGATTATGTTGATACGAAGAACCGGATCGCCGATCAAATGATCACGTTAGCGCAGGAGATCGCACCTGGTTTGATGAGCTGTGCTGAGGTGGTCGAAGTGTCGACGCCGATCACCAACATGCGCTACGCGGGAACCATGGGGGGGAGTATCTATGGTTTCAATCAGCCACCGAGGGACAACATGGCATGGCGTATGAAACATCATGGACCACTTCAGGGCCTTTATTTCGTCGGTGCTTGGACAAGACCAGGAGCCGGATTCGAGCCATCCATGTTCTCGGGACAGATGGCTGGCAGCTCCATTCTACGCAGGATCAAGAGGGTGGAGGAAGGTAATTAAGATGGCTTTCAGCATACGGGAAGCCTTCTATTGGCTCCAGGATGTAGTGGAGTATGTCCATGTGCTGACAGAGCGAGAGGTGCTGCGGCGTAGCAATCGAGGTGTGGATTACACAGCTGATGAGTATAAGAACCAGGTTCGTCGCGTCGTCTCCAGGATTCATCCCAATCGCATGCAATTGAAGCTTGCAGAGATCCATACGGAGACGATCAGTGCGAAGACCTTTCGCTTTGTGCGGCTTGACGGTCCTATACCTCCATTTCGACCGGGTCAGTATGTCAATCTCTTCGTCGAAGTGGATGGAGTTCAAACAAGTCGTCCATACAGCATCTCATCCATTCCAGAGGATGAGACTATTGATCTCACTGTACAGGAGAAGCCAGGGGGTTTTGTCTCAACCTATTTGCTACGCGATCTACAGCCTGGAGATGAACTGGAGAGTACCGGACCCTCCGGACGTTTCTATCACGAACCGCTCATGGACGGCACGAAGCTGGTTTTTCTTGCCGGTGGCAGTGGGATCACGCCATTTCGGAGTATCATCCGATTTGCACTCCACAGGGAACTCCCACTAGAGATGCATCTCCTTTATGGCAGCCGATTAGCAGGCGAAGTCATCTATCATGATGAATTGCAGGAATTGGCTGATAGCAACGAGAATTTTCAATTTTCGCTGGTGATCTCAGAACCGGCAGATGACTATGATGGACTAACTGGATTTCTGGATGGGGACCTCATTCGGAAGCAGGTGGGTAATGTCGAAGACAAGACCTTTTTCCTTTGCGGGCCGAATGAGATGTATGATTTCTGCCTTGAAGCACTTCAGGGGATTGGTGTACCACAGCACAAAATCCATCGGGAAGTGTATGGTCCTCCCGCCGATGTCACACTTGAACCAGGTTGGCCACCAGAACTAGCTGGAGATATGGTTTTCGAGATTGATGTGGATAGGATGAAATCAATCCGCGCTCCAGCTGGAGAGCCGCTCATGAACAGTATGGAGCGACATGGGATTGTGGTTCCTGCCCGATGTCGTTCGGGGACTTGTGGTGCGTGCCGAATCAAGGTGATATCGGGGAAGGTTTATATGCCACCCAGCGTGGGGCTTCGTGAATCGGATGAGGACCATGGATACACACATGCCTGTGTCTGCTATCCATTGGAAAATCTCGAGATCCGACTTTAGACAAGAGGGAGAAAGCAATGAGGTTTCAAACCAGGATTACCGATCTCTTTGGCATTGAAACGCCCATCATTGGGGGATGCATGATGCACATTTCGGGCGCAGAGTTGGTGGCCGCTATCTCCAATTCGGGTGCATTAGGTATCATGGCTTCTGCCATGTTCCCCAGCCAAGAAGAATTTCGTAGAGCTGTACAACTTACGAAAGAACTCACCCAGAAACCATTTGGCGTAAACTTAAGCCTCTTTCCGGCACTGCGACCCATTGATAATACGCTTTATCTGGAGGTGATCCTTGAGGAGGGTGTACCAGTCGTTGTTACCAGCGGACAGAGACCTCCCGAAGATATGCTGGCGACACTTAAGGATGCTGGCATCAAGACCATGCATAAATGTGTCAATGTACGGCATGCTCTGAGCGCACAAAAAGCTGGAGTGGACGCCGTGGCGCTCTTCGGAAGTGAGGGCGGGGGGCACATTGGCGATTACGGTCTCTCGACGTTCATCCTGGTGCCGCGCGCAGTGGAAGTGTTGGACATCCCAGTGCTCGCCGCTGGAGGTATTGCCGATGGTCGTGGTCTGGCAGCAGCATTGGCTCTTGGTGCAGATGGGGTGGTTATCGGTACACGCTTGTTGGTCACAAGGGAGTGTCCGATCCATGAAAATCTCAAGGAAGCACTCCTCAATGCTTCGGAATTGGATACGATGCCCGTCCTTGGATCATTGCATAATTCTCTTCGTGCCTGGAAGAATCAAGCAGCACTCAGAGTAGCGGAGATCGAGGCTGGTCAGGGCGATATGAGCGAGATCCTGGCTCTCGTGGCAGGAACAGAAACCAAAGAGATGATCAAGGGTGGCGATGTGGATCGCGGTGTGATCGCGTGCAGCCAGGGAATTGGAATCGTTCATGAGGTGGTGAGCGTTGAGGATGTGATCTCGGGGATGGTAGTTGAGGCTGAAGAGATCTTTGCCCGCTACATGGAATAACCACCCAAGTATATGAACCTGTGTTCCCCATTCATATTGGCCAATAGGAGGAAATAAGTTGTGATAGTAGAGCCATTTGATGTCCAAGGAAATCATCGTGAGGTTGGGCTCGCCATCGGACGTCAAACGGCTGAGTCCGTCCACAGTTTATTTGATGAATATCAATTTCTGCAGGAGGATCTTCTACCTTTTTATCGTACATCGGTTGGTCATGGGTATTATCAAGCCTTCCTCAAGTTGCATCAGGAACAGTTCCCCGAATACATTTCTGAGCTAGAGGGGATTGCAGAAGGCGCCAATCGATCATTCATTGAGCTTTTTCTCGTCAATTTGAGAGGTGAGTTCCGCGGGTTAATCCGGAACCTTTCACCGGACGACAACGAGAGGGAGGAAGATGTCAAAAGCTGCACCGATTGTATGATATTGTCCCCTGAAATGGCGTTGATTGGGCACAACGAAGATGGCACTCCAGCAGCATTGGGAAAATTGTTCCTGGTGAGCATTACGGTCGACAACAATCGAAGATTCACAGCCCTTTGCTATCCGGGATTTCTACCTGGAAATGCATGTTGTCATAATGAGGCCGGGATCCTTCATACCATCAATGCCCTTAATCCGCTGGACGTTACGGTGGGCTTTGGACGTAACTTCCTTGCCCGTTCACTCCTTGAAGCTGGATCCATTGAAGATGCGGTAAAGAGAGTTACAGTCCCAGGTCGTGCAGCGGGATTTAATTACAATATTGGCTCCATCTCCGAACGACGCCTCATCAGCCTAGAGGTTTCTCCCGAACGACATGCAATCCACGAGGTCAATGGTGTTTATTTTCATACAAACCACTATCTCGAAATTCCCGCCATTGACCAGGAAATATCAACTTCCAGCACGGTGCGTCTGGAACGTGCTCTGAATCTGTACGAGTCATCATCGTCAATGGATACAACACGTGTGTTGGAGATACTTGGTGATCAAGAGGATCGTGATTTCCCAATTTTTCGTGACGCCTCGCCACCCGATCCAGCTGCGACTTTATGTACAACCCTCTTTGACCTGGATGATCGAAAATTCCATGTTTTTTGGGGGCATCCTCTTGGGGAGACTGAGAAGACCATTCGCTCACTCGGCGATTAAGTCCTTCAATTTAAGTGAATTGGTATTAGATGAGGGGAACATCTTCGTTATTAAGGGAGGTGATTGGATTGAGTGAAGCACCACTTACTAGCATACGTGTACTCGATCTCACGCGTCTACTTCCTGGCCCATACTGTTCACGAATCTTCGCGGATTTTGGCGCTGAGGTCATAAGGATCGAACCACCGTCAGGTGGGGATTGGTTGCGTAGTGCAGCTCAGTTTGAGAAGAGTGCTGGGGCTCTGTTTAATGCGCTCAATCGGGGCAAGAAGAGCATGACACTCGACTTGAAAGCGGATGAAGGGAAGAATGTTCTAATTCAGCTCGCGGGCACGGCTGATGTGTTCTTTGAAAGTTTTCGCCCGGGGGTAATGGACAGATTGGGGTTGGGTCACAAAGAGTTAAAGGAGGAAAATCCTCGGCTCATTACATGTTCTCTCACTGGGTATGGTGATGAAGGCTCTTATCGTGGGCGTGCAGGTCATGATTTGAACTACATCGGACTGACGGGATTGCTCGATCTAACCGGATCCTCTGATAGTCCTCCTGTCATACCTGCAACCCAGGTCGCCGACATTATGGGAGCGCTGTGGTCGACGATCGGGATTCTGGTCTCACTGCTTTGCCGTGAGAGGATTGGAGAAGCTAGGCAAGTAAGTTCTTCCCTGTTGGGTGCTGCCATTGCCAGTCTACCCGTATCATGGTCGAGGGTAATGGCAGGCGAACCGGAGGCGCGAGGTCAGGGTGACCTAATCGGTGGGATGGTCTGTTACAACGTCTATGAAACTCGAGACGGCAGGTACATCACTTTGGCAGCACTTGAGCCGAACTTCTGGAATGACTTCTGTATGGCAGCTGGGGTGGAGGACTTGTTAGGTGACCAGCTTGCACGTGCAGTTCCAGATGAGCCGGTTTATGAGAGGTTGAAAGCTCTTTTCCGCAGCCGGACAGCTGATGAGTGGCAAGAGTTATTGGCCGGTGTGGATGCTTGTTGTGAGCCAGTCCTTTCTATCAAGGAGTCTACTCACGCTGATCCAGTGATGGCATTGGGGCTGATCACGGAGGCGGGGATCCTGCCTCCAGTCCAACTGTCTTCTACCAGGGGTGAAGAGGCGGCTCCGGCGCCTGATTTGGGTGAGCATACGATCGAGGTGTTAATAGAATTAGGGTTCAGCAACGAAATGATTGAGGGCATGCGAGAGAGGGGAGTTATCTAATCTCAGCCTAACTTGTTGGATATATGATCCTTTTCAGACTGTATTTTTGGAAGTCGTAGGGGCGCACGGCCGTGCGCCCCTACAAAATAATTCGGGGTTTGTATATTTCTAACCAACACAATTCGGATTTGTGGGTTTTGGTTCGAATCGATTGCGAAGGTATAAACCGACTGAGACGAGCACTTCGGCGAAATCCAGGATCACTCGATCGCGGATCCCATGTCTGCGTGGTGATTTTCTATTTATGAGCCTGGCAATCTCAGCATCCTTCCTCATCGATTCCATTTTTTCCTGTTGAATCTGATAGAGCAGGAATGGGTTAAACATGGAGACCTCCTCATAAAGAATATTGACGAACTTCAATATAATACCGAAAAAAATTAGTTAATTGCTGCGAGGTTTGAATTGATGCGTGCTTTCATTGCAGACAGAGCATCACGTCGGATGAAATAATATGCCCATAGACCATCTCGCTGAACTTCGACCAATCCTGCAGCACTAAGAATGCGAAGATGATGGGAGATCGTTGGCTGTTTGATGGGTAGCTCTGCCTCGAGATCGCATACACAGGCCCGACCTTCGCTCTGAGAAAGAACATCCAGAATTTGAAGTCGTATTGGATGACCTAAGATCTTCAGGTCATCACTCAATTGTTGTAAGTCTGCTTGATCCAAACATCGATCGATGTCTTCCATGCCACAGCGGCTTCCCAGCGTTCTTTTTTCATCAGTAATTGGTTCAAGATTTTCGACCACTATGATCCCCTAACGAACTGACTGTATTGATTAATATCGATATAGTTTCAAACATATTTTATAACAATATTGATGAATGTCAATATACAATTTTTTTAACATTCGGCTTGTCAATCTCTTTAGAGTAGAAAGATCCAACCTGTGCGTACAGTAAGGGCGTTCAATTGAACGCCTCTACGCTTCTGGGGGATCGCAGGGGCAGAGCATAGGCACATGGCGAGGAATCAGCTTTCGTTAGTCATAGTGGCTCGATTTCATGGACATACCCCTCTCCACCTCCAACCACATCTCCTCCCCATCGGTCCTGATCTCGATCCAACCGTGCAGGTCGGTACGCAGAGTAGAGGTGTTTTCTAGTGCTTGCAATACACCTGGGGAGGGGAATCCATCCAGGTTACCGGCGCCGACTGAGATCAATGCAACTTGAGGCTGAAGTTGTTCAAGCCATTGAGGTGGATTGACGCTCTCGTTCCCTGAATCGGGCAGAAGCAGCGCCGTTACTGGCCTGATTCTTCCTCCTCTCATAAACTCCGTCACCAGCTTGGGATCTGCTCCAGGTGCAAGGAGGAAACTGAAGCTGCCGTACTCCAATTGCATGACGGCTCCGTGATCGCCGATGGCAATAACCTTCAAAGAAGCACCGTCACCAAGGTCCAAAGAATGACCTGACTGGGCTTCCACCATCGGGATTTCGGCCTCCGTAAGTTGATCCATGAGATATCGATAGGGGCCAAGTCGAGGGGGACCGCTGTAGAGAACGTTAGCTGGTGAGAAGCGCGGGATGACGTCGGGGAGCCCTCCAAGCTGACCCTCGCTGGTACTTCCAAGGATCAACCAATCGATACCTCGCTCCAATAACGGCAAGCGTGCTCCAAGTGCATCGGAAAGAGCGATAGAACTCGGCCCCCCATCCACGAGAACAAAACGGCCTGTGGGCGACTGAATGAGCGTGGAATCACCACTGCCGACATCCAGCAATGTGATGTGGAGCAATCCATCCGGACGGTCAACCGAGACTCTCCAAGTGACCAAAGTAATGAGCGCAAGTACGAGGATACCTGAGGATGCGGAGATGTGGGGTGCTCGCAGGCGGGGACGCAGTTCAGGTCGGATCTTGAAGTAGCCAGTCAGGCCAAAGAGGATGAGGTAGAAGGATGCAACCGCCAGAGTGCTGAGGCGGCCGAGGTGGAGGTTGCCCAATGGTAAGCTTGCGAAGAATGAGACGGCTCGGATCGTGAATGCCGGGAAGATCCAGGCAATCCATGCCAATGGGCGTCCCAGTGGTTCCCACACCATACCGGCGAGTGTGGCAAGACCGCCGGAGATCATCAGTGCTGGTTGGACAGGGAGGATGACCGGGTTGGCGATTAGAGAAGAGAGTGGCAGACGTTGGAAATAGTAAGCGGTGAGAGGGAGTGTGGTCACCTGTGCAGCCAGGGTGAAGAGGACGAATTCGCTGAATGGAGGACTGATTCGGTCAACATGGTCTTTCTCTAGAAATTTCGAGGCGAGCTGCCTGAAGCCAGACTCAAGCCCTGGGGCGTACAGGATGAGCCCCAGCGTAGCCGCGAATGAAAGCTGAAAACCGATATCCCACAGCACATCTGGGTTCAGGGCTGTCATAAAAATCGCGGCAGCGGCAAGCGATGCATAAGCATAGGTCTGGCGACCAAGCATGTATGCAAAGAGGGTTAGACTTCCCATGATCGCAGCCCGAACCACAGCTGCGTCAGCGCCAACGAGGATTGTGTAGAACGTAATCCCGATGATCGAGACCAATATCCCAATTCGGGCACCCAGCAGTCGTCGAAATAGGCTTGTGAGGATTGCGGCAATAATGGTGATATTGAAGCCCGAAATGGCGATGATGTGTGTTGTGCCTGTCGCATTAAAGTCTTCGGTAACTTCTGGAGGTATCCCCTCTTCCTCTCCCACCAAAATGCCGGAGAGTAGAGAGGCTTCAGGATCAGGGAAGAGCCTTTGGATAGTTCGTAGTGCGTGGGCTCTGATTGAATATATCCTATACAAGATAGGGTTCCCTAGTTCGACATCAAGACGTTTTACCTCTGCTCTTCGTACTAGCGTGTACATGTCGTATCTAGCGAGGTATTCTCTGTATGAAAAAGCTTCATATTCAGGCGGTGTTTGTAAAAAGCCCTTTACAAGGAGGCGATCTCCGTACTCCCAGTCGCCGAATCTTGTGGCCTGAACGAGGATGCGACCGTGGATTGGAATTGATGTCCCAGGTTCTCCAAAACGTACCTCTTCGGCATCTATCTGTAATCCGATGTAAGCATCACGCACATCGGGTGGTTTCACGACAATGCCCTTAATCGTGGCGTATTCGCCATTGTCATTGTATTGAGCAATGTGGTCATGGGGGTGATTATTGTGATCGATTTGAAATCGAATTGCTCCGAAGCAGAGTAGAAGAACGAGTGGGAATAGAAGAGGAAAGCCCTCAGAACGACGGAATCCAAGATAGCCAATGAATGCGATGAGTGCCAAAATAGCCCATTGCCAGAGAACAAGGCGAGTGGATGCACTTATGGCAATTCCGGATAACCAGGCAAGACCTAGCCAGAATAACGTCATGCATCCCCCTTCTCTGGCGTCTCTTGCTATGGAGTTACTGAAATTCCGTGATTTTCAGTAACTTGAGAGGATCAAACTATGCACAACCCCTTAATGGTTTTCGATTATAGCATCCGTTGTTCTCAATGTCGTAATGCAATTACGGCTCGGAATTAAGATGTCCGACAACTGGTTCGTAGAGACGCCCCGGTGGGGCGTCTAAACAAGCGATGGCATATCCATTAAACTTCATGTCATTCTGAGCGAGGCGATGCCGAGCGAAGAATCCTCCCGAGTGAATCGACCTAAAATCTCGGTCTTGAACATCAGGCTTTCCACCGGGAATCTTCTTGGCATGAGCATCACGTGGGAGGATTTTTCGTCGCTCCATTTGCTACGCTCATTACGTTCCTCAGAATTACACTCATAAGGAACTCACTGAGGTGAGGGCATGCAAGGAGCGATTTCATCAGCTCATTCGCCCGGCGATAAATCACCGGGCTCATAGCTCACGGGTGCTGAAGCACCCTCTTCCAGGCCCGAAGAGCCTAAGCCATGAGCCGGGCATTCATGCCCGGACGAACATGTCAATAACGCTGCGCGAGCAGAGCTAGCGTACTCCACACCCTACCCTTTCGAAATCCTAATTGGTTGCGGCGCGGAGCTCCGCAACCAGCCCCCCTTTCAGGTAAAACAAAAGTTGGGCTGCGCTTTTGCGACAGCCCCCTACGAGCTAAGCGTGGTAGATTTCTGGTTGCGGTTCTGAGGGATTTAAAAAAAACCGCCTGAGAGGTGGACAGGAGGCCCCTCAATTGGATGAATGGTCAGATGAGTTGGACGGCGCCTATTCTTCCTCAAGCGCCTCTTCAGGTATCTCACGGCGCGGCATGAGGCCCATGGCATCAACCATATTCCGGTTGAAGAGCATGGCTGGTGCTTCAGCTTGGATCTTTGGGAAAAGGATCGCGGTCAATTCAGCGTCATACAATGGCAGGAAGATGGTCTCACCCTCGAACATCATGGATGCGAAATTGAACTTCCCAGAGGATTCGACCACACCCCGCAACTCGTAGCCTCCAAGAACGACGTGAACCCACTGCGATTCACGACCGATATAGCCAGAGCGTGAGACGCCGGTCGGACCGATTTCAACTTTACTGCTGAGTAGGATTGCGGCTATCTCATGTTTCACCAACCAAAGGGTTTGATAGCGAGCGATGAGACGGTTGGGCTGGTGTAACCTACTGAGGATGGCACCTTCCATTTCAACATAGGAAGTCGTCGGAATATTTAAAAAGCTGTACAGTCCTGGTCCGCCGGGAAAGATCCGACCAAGGATGCGATGGCTGGAGGTGTAGACCTCAGCTGCAATTGATTTGGTTGCCATTACAACCTCCTATTCGGAGATGGGTATAGCAAATACAATTGTCGTCCCAGTAGGTGATTGATCGTGCCATAGAAAACCACCAATACTCTCGGCAATAAGCCGAATTTCCCCCATGGACAAACCAGGGCCTAAGATCCCGGCAGACGGATCAACTTCATCGCTGGTCAATGCTCGGACGGAATCGACGGTGAGTCCCTGACTCGAGTCAGCTACTGTCACTGCATGCCAGATACCATCCTCCAGTATAAGACCTTCAGGAGGAGAAAGTCCATCCGCTGTGCCGCTTTCAACCTCGAAGCGGTGGATATTGAGGACAATACGTCCTTGGGCAGTACGGTTGATTGCAGCGCTGACGAGGTTTCCAATAACTTGGTGAATGGGTTGACCTTTACCTTCGAATGCTTCGATTGGAAGGGACGGTCCGATAGACAGCTCGATTTTCTTCCTTTCGGCCTCCGGAGCCAGTTTTTCAATAACATCTCTAACAAGGTTGGGAAGATCGACGAAAGTGTCCCCCATAGGTTGGTCAGATGACGTAACACCCCGCATCAGGGTCAACCTCAATCCCTCCATGGCTGCGAGTTGTTGATCGCTGAATTGAAATTGGTCTCCGTCCAGGAGATTTTCAAGACGGGTAAGAGCTTCTTCAAAAGATGCTGATGTATCAAGCGAAGAATGGACTAATGGCGGTAGTTCAGCTGTGACGGCTTCGGCTTGTTGGACCAAGTGTGCGTGTTCAATGGCGACGCCTGCCCAATCCGCCAAGGACATAAGCAAGGTGAGATGGTGTTCGTTAAAAGGTCGAGATGCTAACCGATTGTAAACGCCTAGAACGCCTGTAACGATTTTTTGTACGCGAATGGGTACGTGAATGAGTGAACGCACAAGGAAGCCGGTTTGGATTTTTAGTGGTCCAGCATCAGACGAAGGTTGGCGAAGGAGGGGTTGACCGGTGCGGAAAACCTGACCTACGAGTGTATCGTTCACGCGTATTCGTTGTTTGGTTGCGTGTCGTTCACCAGCTTGCTTGCTGGCACGCAGAATGAGCTCTTCCCCTCCTTGAGTGAGGTAAATATTGGCCTCTTCGGCATCTGTTACGAAAGCTGCTGCCTCAGCAACTCGCATTAAGATCCTGTCGAGATCCCTCAAGCTAACGACTGCGCGGCCAATGTCACTTAAAAGCCTGATTTCCTCACCTCTTTGCCGGACGTGCTCGCGGCTGGATTCCAACTTGCGCGCCAGGATTTTCGTGTTGGCTTCTCTCGCTCGTGTTTCAGCGAGATCACGAATTGCATCTAGCAGTTCATGTGGTCTGTACGGTTTGAGGAGGATATCGGCTACTCCAAGCCGGAAGAAATCACGTAAGCGAGACTGGGGAAAACGAGCAGCTAGAATGAGTGCAGGAGTGTCGTCGCCTGTAGAGCGACGGGTTCTCAGACCTGCAAGTGGATCACCCATCAATTGAGTTATGTCCACGAGAAGGATGTCAGTTTCAGGAACTTCTTCCTCCTCGGTCCAGGCCTGGATACCAGCGGGTCGCAAAACATTTTCAACTAACGCGGTGGCGTTACTCTCAACATCTGCGATGACAACGACACGAATAGGGAGGGTGGCTCCGGTTTCTTCACTCATTCGTCTTCACACACTATTTTATAGTTCACCGCACCTGTTCCCATTACGAAGGATCAACGTGAGGTGTTGGTTTTTCATAATCATAACCCCTTTTACGCGGTGATAGGGTTCGACCGGATCGTTCGCCGGTTTCGAGCAATGTTTGCAGCCATGCAAGGGCAGACTTATCGTACTCAACGTACTTACAAAGATCACATACGCGAGCAGGGAATTTTTGCACCGAAACAATTCGCCAGTCCAGCATTGCAAGATAAGACACCAGGCGTCTATGAAATAGGCCAATTCGGCATTCAGGGCATGTTGGAATACCTGCTTCCATGGTGATACTCTTTCACCTTAATTGAGGTGGTGGGATTGTGTGGATCGATGATCCCGATTCGTCAGGAGTCCCTTGTAGATGTCACCGGGAATGCGCCCGACTGAGGGGAATGGGGAAGACGATCGTACATTCGCCCATGCTGCTCATCGATGCTGGATCCCACCCCCCAAAGGAACATCAATATAACAAATTTCTTTCATACCGGCAAAGATATTGAAGGATTAATTTAGTTGTGATAAGTGTGATTTCGGACGAGTCAGGGGGCGTTTAGGCGTTGAAGATTTGGATGTGGTAAGCGAACAACCCTTTTCTATCTTATCATCGATTTAGTAGTGCTCTTGTGGGTTACAAGGTAGATGCAATCCCCAATTCCTCGGATCACCCAAGCGGTTATGAGGATGTGTAAGCTTGCTTTTGATCTCCTTTCACGAAACGCTCTCGTCAATATACGGTCCCCTCTGAGAACTGTAACGTACTAGTTTGGTTCGGAAGTGACGGCGATTGTTTCAGGGTTGATGTATTAGTATGAATACAAAGGCTGCTTACTCTTCGGCTGCCGAGACCAGTGAGTAATGAGGAATGATCCCCAAATCATCCAGAGGCCAATAAATGGCCACTGCTTTCCCAATGATCTCTTCAATGTGAAGACTTCCCCAGTTTTGAGAATCAGAGGAGTTATTACGGTTATCCCCGAGCACAAAGACATGGCCTTGCTCCACTGTCCATTCACCTTGATATCGAGGTGACGCGCTGATATATGGCTCATCTAGCAATTCTCCATTGACATAGACCAGTCCACCGTCGATTTGGATCGTGTCCCCGGGGAGTCCGACAATTCGCTTAATGAACCTCCTTTCGGGATCAAGAGGAAATCGAAAGACGATTATTTCACCCCGCGCGGGATTCTGCCAGCGATAGGCAAGCCGGTTGATAACGACAAACTCTCCATTATGCAGGCTAGGTTCCATACTGGCTCCGTCGACGCGTATTCGAGCGGTCACAAGGTTAACAGCCACAAAGAGGATCCCTGCGATTAATATAGTCTCGCAGATCTCCCGTAACACCTGAGGTAACCGTTTACTCAGACTCGATGTAGAACGAATTTCATGGGAGCCAGTCGTGGGACCAATGTGTGATGAAAGATCCATGATTACCGATTATAAAACCCGCCATGTGCCATTACAAGTAGCTCTATCGTCATGGTTACATTTAGGCTATTTCACTCTAGTACCAATTAGGTAAAGATCGCCTGAATGCACGGACGAGGTGAGTAGGTAAAATCCTCAGGGGTGATCGAGGTGTCGATCATTAGGATCGAGGGCGGAATGAGAGACGTAGTGGAGTTCCAAGGAAGCCATACACATCACGGATCCTATTCTCCAGAAATCGGATGTAGCTGAAATGAGCCAATTTGGGGTCATTGACATGGAAGAGAAAAGTGGGTGGATCCGTCCGAACTTGGGTTGTAAAGTAAATACGTAATCGTTTCCCAGCCTTGGAGGGGGGAGCATGGGAATCCATTGCATTGCGTATGAGCCGATTCAATTCGGCTGTGGGGATGCGACGATATCGCTCTTCCTGGACGCGCAAAGCCATAGGCAGGACTTGACCTACTCGCTGCCCAGTTTTTGCGGAAATGAAGAGGACTGGAACGTAATCCAGAAATTTCAACTCGGACCGTACATGATCTGTAAATGTAGGCATGGTGGATGTATCTTTTAAGATAGCATCCCACTTATTCACAACGACCACGACGCTTTTCATTTTGTCGACGACCATACCGGCGATGTGCGCATCCTGTGCGGTCACTCCCTCAGTTGCATCGATAAGCAGTAAGACGATGTCTGCTCGGTCAATCGCTTTAACGGTTCGTAGGACAGAGAACTTCTCAACGCCGGGTTCAATTCGGCCACGCCGTCGAATACCGGCGGTATCGATGAGAATAATCTTCTGTCCGTGGTATTTGAGTGTCGTATCAATTGCATCACGCGTTGTCCCTGGAATTGGAGAAACAATAACCCGCTCCTCGCCCAGGAGCTTGTTTAACAAACTGGATTTACCGACGTTTGGTTTACCGACGATGGCAATCTTGGGGACGTCCTCTTCATCTTCTAAAAACGGCTGCGATTCCAGTTTCATTGAATCGAAAAGTTTGTCGAGCAGGTCTCCAGTGCCTGTTCCATGCAACGCGGAAATGGGGAATGGATCGCCGAGTCCCATCGCGTAGAATTCAAGTGCATTCACACGCCGTTCCTCATTCTCGCATTTGTTAACGGCCACGATGATCGGAGGCCACGGCTCACCGTTACGCTCTGATTGCCCGCGGCGTAGAATGGAGGCAACTTCCTCATCGGCAGCCGTGAGACCAGTTTCTCCATCCACAAGGAAGATGATGGCATCAGCATCACGGGCGGCTTGTTCGGCCTGTGTGCGGATTTCATCGATGTAGTCGGCAGAATTAACGGATAGGGGTTCTTTACGCCTCAAATCCGTAGGGTCAATGCCTCCTGTATCGACAATGTCCATGGCGATCCCACGCCATTCCATCTCAGCTACCAATCGATCACGCGTTGTTCCCGGAACTTCGTCAACAACGGCGAGGCGTTCCCCTGCCAGTCGATTAAAGAGAGTAGATTTCCCTACGTTGGGACGTCCAACCAGGGCGATCACCGGCTTTATCATCATGACCTCTATGGAGACGGCGTAGGAGTGGTCGGTGGAGCAACGATGATCACAACCTCAACCGTTGGTGGGAGGATTTCCACTTCAATATCTGGTTGAGAAACGATCACTTCCGGAGTCACTTCGTAAGTACCCAACTCAAAATCCACAAGGTTGAGGATTACACGCACCTCCTCAGGTTGTAGGTCTTCAAGGATTGCCAAAGGGCCTGTGAGGATAACAGTGACTGATTGTGGATTGAGTTCAGCTGCGTACTCGGGATTCAGGCCTTGGAATTCCACGGGCCGCTCAAGGTTGACAGTGGTTTCAATAGGTTCGATACCGACCCTTACGAGCACCGTCTGATTTCCGACGAGTGAAAAACCCTCGGGTAGCTCGACAAGCGCTCGCCGTTCGATGGTTTCTTGTGCACCGGTCAGGTCGATGGCTTCTGTCTCGACAAAGCCTGCCAGGGAGTCGAAAGCCTCAGGATCAGAGGTCGTCACAATCACCTGTGAGGGCAGTACGGAAATGTTGGTAATCCGATATCCGTAAGCGGGTGTGCCTTCGATTTGTGGTATGACCGAGACCAGGCGATAACGATCGCTTTGCTCGATGGGAACACGGACGCTGACGGTGGGCGGCTCAATCTGAACCTCCTCGACCACATCGTCATTAGCGTCAAAGGCAATCAACATCGCACTGGTTACGACGTCCTGCCGAGCTCCTGTTATGTCAACCTCGGCACGAAGCGCAGCGACACTTGAAACGGCCGTCGTGGGACCGATTACGAGGGCTTCTGTTGGGTTGTAAACAGGATCTCCAACGTCGTAATCAAGTGCAGGATCACCAGCAATAATGATCTCAATGGGTAATTCCTGCGTCAGGATAGGCTCGAGGAGGACAGTTACCGAGGGAGGATCAACGGCGGTGATCAGTAGTGGTTGGAGATCGGTAGTGGGCTCAAGAAGAATCTCATGGCTTCCAGCCCCCAACTGTTGTAGGTCGACAGAAATTCGAAAAGTATCGGGTGTGATCTCAGCCCAAACCGTTTCGGGGGCCCGGATGGTGAGGAGAGCCTCTTGAACAGGTTGACCAACGATCTGAAACCCTTCTTGCGGTTCTGAATACTCGATTGGAACAGGTTCTTCCATGAGTTGTTCAATGGTGGGGTCTTCGACAGTGACAGCTGCGATCCATACGGTCAGCGCGAGGATGAAGGCTAAGAAGAGTGAACCCCTATTGTTCCTTAACCATACCAACATGTATCAAACCCTCAACTTTGATTTGTGCGCGTCATATATCGCCCAATCCGCGTAGCGAACCGGGTGAACCATCCTGGCCACCACCGAACGGTTTGTGGACGATTGAAAGCGATAAGGATATTCCGCAACCGGCTCTCATCCAAGCGCCGGATCATTCGTCCGTTGTGCGTTACAGAGATGTCTCCTGTCTCTTCTGAGACAACCACGGACACCGCATCACTGACCTCACTGATACCTAACGCAGCCCGGTGTCGGAGACCCGTAGCACGCTCTAATGGTCTGGCAACAGTACCGCTTGAGGAAAGCGGCATCACACACGCGGCTGCCAGCACTCGATCACCACGAATCATGGCAGCGCCATCATGAAGGGGAGTGTTCGGATAAAAGATCTGCTGGAGGATTTCCGATGAAAGGTGTGCGTCTAATCTCTCCCCGGTTTCAGCATAGTCATCTAATGGGGTTTCTCGTTCCAGGACGATTAGAGCACCGTAACGCTGATCGGAAAGGCGCTTTGCGGCGCTGACGATGGCTTTCACAGTCTGTTCGAGTTCTGCAGGTTCGCCTGTTATGGTTACCCTTGAGACCGCGGTTCCCAATCGCTCGAGGGCGCGGCGGATCTCTGGTGCAAAAATCACAGGGATTGCGACGAGTAATGCAGGTAAAGTGGTACGGACAAGCCAGGAGAACGCAGGCAGGTCAACCATGAGAGTCAGTACAGATACGATGATGATCAAGAGGATCATCCCGCGCAGGATGATCTCCGCCCGCGTTCCTCGAACGAGGCTCAACAAGAAGGCAAATACAAGGGTAACCAGCATTAGATCGACCAGCGCAAGTAGGTCGAATCGGTGTAAGAAGAAGCTCAGTTCGGTGATCAGTTCTTCCACTGTAAAAAAACCGCCGCCTGGAGTAGGCGGACCTATTCTCTGGATTCGAGATTGTTCAGGAGATCTCGGTATCCTTCGACTCCGGGAGGATCCATCTCAATGATTGTGCGAATAGTGCGGGCAGCCTCACGGATCTGCCCAGCATCGAGCTGGATTTCTCCAAGAGCGTCATATTGAGCGATAGCATCCGCTGTCTGGCCAACTGCCCGATAGGCTTCAGCCAAGCGCGCATGAAGCACTTGCCTGCCTGGATATTCTCTCGTCCATTCTTCGAGCATTGGAAGGATTTCTGTTCCACGATCAACAGCCACTAGATGTTGCAAGTAGGTATCTAAGGATTCTGCGGCTGCATCTTCCTGTGCCAGGCGTAAATTCAAATCGATTAAATGTACCTGTGATTCATCGTCGGTAGGATCAAGTTTCTGTATTTGTTCAAAGACGAGCAGAGCGCGTTTCCAATCGAGGCGCGAGAGGTCGATATCACCGAGTTTCCGTAGGATAATTATGGTCCAATCTCGACCAACGGCATTTAACTGGGCGAAATGAAGGGCTTCTGCTAGGGTTTTTCGTGCGCCATCGATCTCGGCCATCTTCCGATATATCTCCGCCAATTCCAAATACTGCTGAATGGCTTCATCGGTACGCTCCTGCTGAGTGAGCATATCGATTAGACGGCGTCGGGAATCGATATCGATTGGAGAGAGGTGGAGCATGCGGATGTACGTCTTTGTCGCCTGAATACTCTCACCACGCACTCGATGTGTCTCCGCAATAACGTTTAGTTTTGACAGCGCTTGTTCACGACGTCCGGTTTGCATGAGGATGTCGCCGATCCTTTGGTGGAGTCCGAGATATCCTGGTGCATACTCGAGAGCTAACATAGCTTCTTCCATCGCTGAATTATGCATGCCTTGTGAGGCGAGGTGGTCGATACGCTCCAACGCGTGGACTACCCGATCCGTCCGTTTGACGGAAAGAAGATCTGCGATGGGGGCCACAGTCGGGCCTTCACCTTCACTCTCCAACTGGGTTCGTGCGATTCGGATTCGATGCATCCAATCCGGCCCACTCAGAATGTTCAGAGTGTTTTCAACGATCTGAGAGATTGCATTCTCATCACCCTCATTCAGCGTTGCCAGGATCGTGTCGTACAATTCATTCAACTCTGCCGATTGGTCGTCATTGACAGAAAGAGTATCGGCGAGCCTGAGTGCTTGCAGGAGATAGTGGGCAGCATCAGACATGTTGCCCTGTGAGCGTGTGATACGCCCAAGGGCCAAGTTAGAGCCCAGTGCCAATTCGGGGTGCCCGACGGCGACTGTAAGATGCTGACGGGCTCCATCATAATCGTGCAGATCTTTAAGCAACAAGCCCAGATTGAAATGTGCCGCGGGATGGTCCAATCCCGTTTCAATTGCCCGTTTGAACTCCTTCGCTGCCTGTCTCTTATTGCCTCTTGTTTGTAGGTCAATGGCTTTTCCGAGGACCTGGTACATCTTTGAGCCACCGACGCTTTGGCGTAGCGAACCAAGACGGGCACGCATTCCCTCCGGAGAGATAGCTTCGTTTGCACCGTCATCCCCGCTTGAATCACTCCCTTCCTCGAATAGCATTCCGGCAAGAGTGGTCAGGGCTAAATCCTGTGCAGCTAGCTCAGGATCGTCCAATTCGGTCTCACTCTCCGCAACGATGGGTGTTGTGTCGGCTTGCATAAAACTTTGAACGTCATCCATCCGTAACGGGCCAGTCCGACCTCGAGGCGGGGCCGGTGGCGGCAGGGTTTTTCCTTGCCTCAGTGCGCGCAGGTTGCTGCGCGCTTCAGGATCTGCAGGTTGAAGCCGGAGTGCCATCTGGGCAGCTTCGGTAGCGCGTTCGAGTTTGCGATTGTTCTGAAGAATCGATGCAACTGCTAGATATTCATGCGCCGCTTCGCGCTTTCGACCCAGTCGTTCGAAGGTAAGACTTAAGCGTGAGCGAACGGCCAGGTTATTGGGATCGAGTCGGGCGCTGTGACACCAGTTCTCGATAGCTTTATCGGCGTTGCGTTGGCGCACGTAGAGATCAGCAGCGATTTCACGCTGCTCGATGGCAAGGCGTTTGTCACCTTTGATTTCATGAATTTCGGCGCATTTTTCGACTGGAATAGGATCATTTGGTGCTGCACTGGCTGCTTGTTTGTAGACGTTCAGAGCTTCGTCTGCGCGGCCTGTCTCCAAGAGTGCCAACCCCAAGCTATTGAGCCCGGTGGAATCATCAGGAAACTCCGCCAGCGCCTTTCGGTAGAATTCAATGGCACGATCCCACTGCATATCCCATGCGGCCGAGTGTCCCAAACGCATTGATTCGTCATAAAGATCTTGACGTCCAGTCATAATCGATCCCATCCCCAAAGTGGGGGAAATTGAGGCGAGTATAGCATATCTTGGCTACAACCGCTGATCTTAAAGTGGGGGCGGTAGATACCCTTGAGAAGCGAGTTCCTCAGGGGAAAATCCTTCTTCACTTACATTTCTGTACTTATGAAGCTACATGATTAGCCAAACATGATCTTATACGCACACTACCTACTCTATAGATTCCATTTCTGCCCAATTTGTTCCTGCTTTTGCGTCTGTTTTCAGAGGAACCTTCAGCGAAAACGAGTTCTGCATGTCCTTCTGGACGATACGGGATGTTTCGTGAAGCTCATCGATAGGACATTCGAAGACCAACTCATCGTGCACTTGAAGGAGCATTTCAGCTTGTAGGTTGTTTTCCCGGAGGCTGGTCGGGATCTCCAGCATGGCCAATTTGATAATATCTGCTGCGGTACCCTGAATGGGTGCGTTAACAGCCTCCCGCTCTGCCCGCGCCCTGGCAGGTTCTGTCACGGGTATTCCACCTTTACGCAGTTGGGGAAAATAACGTCGGCGTCCGAGGAGTGTCTCGACATAACCATATTCGGCCGCCTGAAGTCTGATTCGATCCAAATAGCCACGTACGCCGGGGAATTGTTTGAAATAGGTTTTAACGAATTCCTCGGCTTCTGCAAGGGTTAGATCCGTCGACCGGGTGAGGCCGAATGGACTCATTCCATATATCAATCCGAAGTTGACGGCCTTCGCCTGGCGCCGCATGTCCGGCGTTACATCATCAAGTTTCACATTGTAAATTGCTGCGGCGGTCGTGGTGTGAATATCTTGATCTGCCTGGAATGCTTTGATCATGGCTTGATCATCTGCCATATGCGCGACAACGCGTAACTCGATTTGTGAATAATCCACACCAAGGAGCATATTTCCAGGAGAAGCGACGAATCCCTTGCGGATACGACGTCCTAATTCCGTTCGAATGGGGATATTCTGCAAGTTTGGATCAGAAGAGGCGATACGCCCCGTCACCGATCCGGTTTGATTGTAAGAGGTGTGGATGCGCCCTGTTTTATCGTTGACTTGATCAGGAAGGGCGATAGCGTAAGTGGATTTGAGTTTTCCAATCTCACGCTGCTCAAGGATCAATTCTATGATGGGGTGATCCTTCCTCATGGTCTCCAGCACTGTTGCCGCGGTGGAATAATGACCGGAAGCCGTGCGTCGCGTACGGTCAGGAGGGGTGAGTTGTAGTTCAGTGAATAATACGTTCGACAGTTGCTGAGTAGAGTTGATGTTGAAGCTGTGTCCAACTTGATCGTAGATCTGTGATTCAATTTCGTTGAGTCGTTGGGTGAGCTCATCGGAAAATCTCGCCATGAATTTTGTGTCGAGAAGGATTCCAGCCATCTCCATGTGCGCAAATATAGGGATCAGAGCCATCTCAAGTTCTTGGAATAATCCAGTCTGTTCCTTCTCATCCAGTTCGCGCTGCAGATCGGGCATAAGACTCAGTGAGATGCGAGCGTCTGCTCCTGCATATGGGGCGACTTCTGCGACAGGTACTTCGGCCATTGACCGCTGGGTGCGACCACGCCCGATGAGTTCTTCGATCTTCGTCATCTCGATCCCCAGCCGAACCCAGGCTAGATCCTTCAACCCAAGGTTGCGTGAACCTGGGTCACAAAGCCATTCAGCAATCATCGTGTCGAAGCTCAGTGGTGTTGCGCTTAATCCGCTACGTGCGAGGAGGATGTAGTCATACTTCAGATTGTGACCAACCTTGTCGATCTTGGGGTTCGTAAGAGGCGTGCGGAGCGCTTCAAGTACATGGTTAAGGTCGAGTTGCTCGCATCCTGCAGTCTCTTTGTAATGACCGACGGGAATATAAAAACCCTCGAGAGGGTTTACTGCTAGCGAGATGCCCACCAGATCTGCCTGCATAGCGTTAGTGCTGGTGGTCTCAACGTCAAAAGCGATCTGGTCAGAGTCGTTCAAGCGCTGAATTAGCTCCTCCAGGCTCTCTGCATCGCATATGATTTTATCCTCAGCGCCTGCTGTAGGGGAGATGGCTGTGCTCTCGGTGAAGAGGGGCAATTGGCGCCCCTCATCATCCGTAGCTGCATCCGGGATGCGGGGAAGGAGTGTTCGGAATTCTAGCTCTCGGAAGAGTTCTACTACCTGGTCTCGATCGTATAGACTGGCCTGACAATCATCGAGGCCAAAGTCGAGATCAAGATCTGTGACAATAGCAGCAAGCTGCTGGCTCAGGTATGCCTCGTCACGCCCCTCCTCGAGCTTGTTGCGGAAGCGGGTTTGGATTTCATCCAAGTGATCGTAGATGCCATCCAGTGTGTCGTACTGATTGAGCAGGTTCCGGGCAGTTTTTTTGCCGATACCGCGCACGCCGGGGATATTGTCACTTGAATCACCCACCATCGCCTTATAGTCGATGATCTGTGAGGGGCGGATGCCGTATTTTTCTTCCACTTGATTTGGATCGTAATCAATGGCTTCAGATAGTTTTTGTCCCGCGAGACGGATGGTAATGTGATCATCCGCTAATTGGAGGAGATCGCGGTCCCCAGTAAGTATGACAGAATGGGCCCCAAGCTTAGAGGCCTGGTTTGCCATCGCACCGAGCACGTCGTCGGCTTCGAAACCATCCTTCTCATAGATGGGAATTCCGAAGGCTTGGACAATTTGACGAATACGCTCTAATTGTGGTCTGAGATCCTCAGGCATTTTCTCGCGGGTCGCCTTGTATTCTGGGTAAATATCATCACGGAAAGTACGACCGGTGTCGAAACATACTGCGAGATATTCGGGTCTCTCTTCAGTTAGCAATCGGAGAAGGACCGAGACGAATCCGTATATCCCTGCAGTCGGTTCACCGGCTTTCGTGGTAAAGCGTGATCCCCCACCGGCTCCCGTGAGAGCGTAGTAGGTGCGGTACGCAAGAGCGTGACCGTCAATGAGGTATAGTCTGGGGCGTGATGTCATATGGTTTGCTCCAATAGTTGCAATACGATGATCTGATTGTACACTGCAATCAATAGGGGGATGAAGATTTTAACCTTCGAATCCTTGGGCTCGCCTTGTTGCTTCAACAAAGGTCTCAACGCGCTCTGGTTCTATCTCGCTGCCAGAACGTAGCAGATAACGCTTTGCCCAAAAGTGACCGGAAGGGAGCTCAGTCGCGAAGTCCGGAGAGGCCTCCATGATGCGCGTTGAGAGGTCATGAGCCAGTTGATGAAGTGCTTGGGCTGGTGCAATCTCTGGTGAGAGGCTGACCGTAAAAAGAAGGAGGTTAGTATCTACATCGATAGATTCCGTTCGCCATCCCCACGCGATGCAAAGACTGTGTAGCCAATCTCGTACTTGGTTTCTAAGTTCACCTTCAAGTTTGTGGGTGGGGAACCGAGTTAGGAGAACTGCTGTGAATGGGAGATGGTACCTTAGTTCTTCTTGTGAAAGTTCCGCGGCTTGAAAAATAGTGGGATCAGCCTGGTCTGCATCGATCTCCTCGATGAAAGGGAGGATCGATATAGAAGTTGCTTGAGTAGGCATCCAATCCTCAGGAAGGGGTGGAGGAGTATTTGCCTCTTCAGCATCCATGATCATTTTGATATCTATTCTAGATTGCGAATCTATGGGCATTTCTGTACTTTCTCTCACGACTGGGAAATCTTCTGTCATTGCAGGTGAAACTGGAATCAGATCGTCGGGGAGTAGACCCTCATCTTCTGGCAATGATTCGACCTCAAGTTCTGTATCTAGCGGGATTTCTTCGAATTCAGGTTTTTCTTCTTGCGCATAAGCAGTGAGGGATTGGCTTGAAGCAAGTGCCTGTCTCCTAGCCTCACTGAATGGAGTATCAGATGTGAAGAGATGGGCGATGACCAGGTTTGGTGTCACTGGTGTTGCATATAGCAGGAAATCGCTTTCAATCCCAGGAAGTCGAGTGAAGCGAACGATTGCGCCACCGGCTGCTGACTTCTCTTTGTGCTCGGACAGGATCTGTAGGATGTGTTGAATTTGTTCCTCAGTCAATACCTTGGAATATGCCCATGCATCTTCTTGGAACATAAAGAGTGAAGCGTGAGCGCTCAATTCCAGGGAGAGACGTGAAAGGATCCCATTAGCTTCCTCACGACTTTCCAAACCAAATGGTAATTCCTCCGCTACGGTGTCAGGCTCAATGACTTGGTGCTCTTCATATACGGGAGAATCAATTTCAGGAAAATCTATCTGTTCGACCTGAGCTTCCTCAGATACAGGAACATCCATCTCAGGAACGGCCGCCTCAACGAGTTGGGGCTCTTCCGATAAGGGTGTCTCAACCTCAGGAAAATCTGTCTGATCGACCTGAGGTTCCTCGGATACGGGAACCTCCATCTCGGGAGCGGCATCATCAATGACCTGTAGCTCCTCGGCTTTAGGAATTTCCTTTTCGGCTTCTTCCACCACCCCGACTACAGGTTCCTTTAATTCAGGAATTTCATCAAAGCTGTCGGCGACTGCTTTTTCATAAACCTCCTCGCTGACAGACAACATGAGAAGATCTGCTAGTACGCCGAGCAACTCGGGGGGGAAGACGGGCTTTCGAAACACCGCGTCTACCCGTGTGTCTTCCAGCGAGATAGATTGGGTTTCAGGATCGCTAAGTAATGCAACGACGATAAGATTCTGGTCTATTCCCCGCATATGCCTAATGAGCGTTTTTCCGCTGAGATCGGAGAGGTCGAAATCCACAATGGCCACGCTGTATTCAGATTCAGTGAAAAGCGTTAAGGCTTCCATAGCTCTGGTGGCCACTGTAACGTCGAAATGACCTGTATCATCGAGAGTTTGGCTGATGAGAAGACCTCTCTCAGCGACTGAGTGAACAAGTACGACTGGTATGGCCATAGTCCAACCTATGATGTGAAACGCTCAACCGGTTAGGACGATTATAGTATTACTTGTTTTCTGCCGAAACCTCGTGCGAACGGTGAAATAGATCAAACTTGCTTGAAAGGATTGGAGTTCATTGGAAGATCAGAGGATAACTTCACGTGCAATCCTTAATTGCTTATTCAGGACCAGGTGAAGGTTTGATCATTATCGAGAAGATAATCCACATGGCAATATCGCAGACGCCTTGAGGGTTAGGCGCCTGCGATGGATCGGTGGATATTGAGATCCTGGACAAGGATCACTCATCCAGAAATCAACGAATGTATTTAAGCCTTAGCGCGGTGGACCCTCGATCCTGGGAAGAAGCCATAAAGCCCAATCCTGCGATGAAGAGCCATGGGCCTGGACAACGAGGGCGAACTCGACGGATTTACCAGCAAGTCCTGCTGCAGCCAGGTCGATGTCAATCACTCGAATCATGCTATCGTAGGTTTCAGTCCACTCACCAAGTAATTGGAGTGGACCTCCGTCCGCGTAGTATGTGATTTGATACTTCACGTCACAGTCGGATCCACCACTTTTATACATGCAGCCGATGACGGTTTTTAGGTGATCACCTTCAACCACATCGAATGCAGGGAACCGTCCGGAGATCACTCCGTTGTTGACCCATTCCGGATGGGTTTCGAGGGCCGGTTCGTTCTCCGTCGCCCCATTCTCGAATTTTGGGGTGTCGAGTTTTATGACAAATCCCTCAGTATCTGTGTCGGTTCCAGGGCAGGGAAGCACTCCTGCGCCACTGACCCAATTCGCGGAACAGTAATTGTCTGTGAAATCATAGACCGTCACTGGCTTTGGTGTGGGCGTCGGACCAACGATGATCCTGACCCAAAAAGCCTGGTCTGCATTTGCGCCCCATCCAAAGAGTAAACCTTGATCATTGCGAAATTTCCAATTGCCTTGGTGAGGACCATTTGTACTGGGAGCCGTGAAATTTGCCTCTATATCGACATCTCCACCTGGAGCAACTGGGTGGGGTAATGGAATATTAGCAGAGCCTCCCATAATGTTGCCGCTGTCAAAGCGAACGATGTAATCGGTGGTCCAGGGGCATGTTCCCGCGTTCTCAATACGCCATATTTTGAGGAAGGATTCACCTGGATCCATCCTTGTATCATCAGGAACTGTGACATCGACAATTGTCCCCACTTTATCCGTACATTCTTCTTCTGTTGGGGAGCTAGTCGGTTGAGGGGTTTCCGAAGCCTGAGCCTCCGTTGTGGGAGACTCGCTCGTAGGCTCTGGTGTTGAGGTATTCGACACAGGAGCAGGTGTGTATTCGGAAACCTCTGTGAGTTGGGCTGCAACTGTTTCTGCAGCGGCCGTCGCGAACTGGTCCTCCGTGGGTTGTAAGCTGGGGAAGTTGCAGGCAGCGAGGATCAACACACAGACGACGCCCAGGGGTAAAACCCATCGTTTTCCCGTAATTCCCATCTCATACCTCCTTGTCCGGGGCTCACCTTTTACGAATTGTGAAACCAAGGAGATCCACAGGACACACCTTCGATCAGATGCTACAGCGGATCGGAACGAAGATCAAGTGCAACCTGGTTAAGTTACCATATTCCTTGACGACAGCGTGAATGAAAATGTTCCTTGTCTGGTTCCATACTACGCTGACAACCTTGGTCTTTCTCCAGGCCGCGTCAATTGGACCGATTTTCCCCCGTGAAGAGACGGTCTGAGCTGAAAGGTGGTTCGCATCACTCCACGGGGAATGAATAACTAGTATTGGCTTATCCACCCCCAAGACTGAAGTCGACGTCCTTTGGAGGAGAATAAGCACTCCTTATCGGTGCACAACTTATGCCACGAGAAGAAGACGTAGGCTATTTGAATCGTTGTCAATGTGAGTTGATCAGAGTTGTTGCGCGATCTTCTCGTCCCTTGATTCCTGCACCAGATCCCCTCGCATGCTCCAAGGACCGGCCCACTGGATGTGAACGGTTGCGAGTTGGCCGAGCATGTTGTTTTCTGATTCGAAGAAGACGAGTTTATTGGTCTTGGTACGTCCCTTCCAGCGTCCGCGCTGTTTCTCTTCCACGAGAACTTCGACCTGTCGTCCTAGATGCTCGGAGTTAATCTCTGAAGAAATCCTTTCCTGCAATTCCTCTAATGCCCGGAACCTCTTCATCTTAACATCTTGTGGCACATCGTCCACCATCCGGCGCGTTGCCACTGTGTCGGGACGGGGTGAGTAACGGGCTAAATGAGCGACATCGAGCTTGAGTTCCGCAAGCAGGTCGAATGTGTGTTGAAACTGAATATCTGTCTCGCCCGGGAAGCCAACGATTACGTCAGTTGCGATCATTACACCGGGAATGTGGTCTCGGATTTTCGTTATGAGTTGTCGGTAATCGTTAGCGCTATAACCACGCTTCATCCTATGTAAAATTTCATCATCGCCGGACTGAACCGGGACCTCGACATGTTCGCATACCTTAGGCAATTCAGCGATGGTTTCCAGCAGACTATCATTCATCCAATTCGGATGAGATGTAAGGAAGCGAATGCGTTCGATGCCCTCGACCTCATGGATCACATGGAGTAGATCGGTTAAGTTGGGACCATCAATGATATCCATCCCATAACGATCGACGATCTGACCAAGGAGTGTAACCTCTCTAACGCCCTGATCTGTCAGATCTTGGACTTCTCTTGTGATGGTTTCTATGGGTCGACTGCGCTCTATGCCGCGTCGATAAGGTATGACGCAAAATGTACATGCATGAGAACAACCGAGAACAACGGGGACAAAGGCAGAAATCAAACGACCGGTTGAGTCCATTGGTAGACGAAGTTCTTCGTCCATTAATGCGAAGCGCAAATCAGTTTCGATTTGCTCATCTGCCTTGCCATCATGTTTGAGAATGTACTCGATGAGTGGTCGCGGCTCAGAAGGGGGGGAGAATACATCGACAAAGGGAAACACATTGGAAAGCGCTGGATTTCCTTTCACACCAACCAAACATCCCATTAGGTTGATGACGATTTCGGGTCGGCGCTCTTTTAGGGGGCGAAGTGAACTGAGGTAGCCGTATGCTTTATCTTCTGCGCTTTGGCGTACCACGCATGTGTTCACGACAATAACGTCTGCCGATTCGACATTCCGGATGGGTGAGTAACCAAGCTTCTCTAGGGAGGAAGCCACTCGTTGCGAATCCGCAACGTTCATCTGACATCCGCTGGTCCAAATATGGTATTTCATATCCGGCATTATAACCCAGCGAAGTCCGAATTGTGGATATCAGGTTTTCTGGCAGGTTCGTTCTATCGATCCCAAAAACGGGATTCTTCGCCGTTCCATTCGCTTCGCTCATTCCACTCCTCAGAATAACATTGATGGGGAGGAATCCATGAGGCGTTGCAAATTATTCGCTACATCATATGGATTCCTCAGCACTGTCATGCCTCGGAGTGACAAGGAATGTAGAAATATCTTTCAGAGCGAGGCTGTGCCGAGCCTAGAATCTCGTTTTTCGGCAGGAACGTGCCATCAATACAAAAAACGAGATCCTTCGTCGCTTCGCTCCTAGGGATGACATACTGACGTATGTCAAATTGAAAGTATCGATGACGAGCGAAGGTTTCTCCCAGGCAATTTGTCTTGAATTCACAGTCGTATGCATCAGGCGTTCAGTCTCGAAATTCATGGTGCAAACTTCATCTCCTGTATTGACATTCACCTGGAATGGAGGAATAGGGTATGATTGGAAACCGCGTATTTGCAGATCTCAGGACGATGGTCCTCTACCTATGAGTTTTTACTCCGTTGGGATTGGATTTTGGAGAGTACCCTGCAGGTAGGTACCCATGGCGTTATCAATGCCCAATTTCAAATCGATTAGGACGCATGTTGTGTGGATTGGTGTTGCCTTTATTGCCTGTGGGTGTGTTGCAACGCCATCGGTCACCCTGACTCCAACGATGCAGGATCCGCTTACAGCGAAGACGCTGCCACCGGAATTTACTAGGACGCCATCACCAACATCAACATCGTTTATCACCCCAACGCCAGGTTGTGAAGAGGAAGTTGGAAGGTTGGAGAGAACCTCCTATCCAGGTTCCATTGCATCAGGAGACATCTCAGTCATCGTTTACGTACCTCCTTGCTATGATTTCAGCGACGATGACTACCCAGTTCTCTATGTGCTCCACGGTTATCCTCTAGATGAGACTCATTGGATTGATCTTGGAGTTGATGGTGTTGCGGAAAGTGGAATCTCAGAGGGGCTCTGGGGACCATTTTTAATCGTGTTGCCCCTGATCCCAGATCCTCTCAACACTCACTCAGATGGAGGCCCCGGATCGTACGAAGAAGAATTCATGAAGGGCCTTGTTCCATTTATCGAAGAAGGATACAGAACAGGGGATACGCCTCAACAACGGGCATTAGCTGGGGTATCAAGGGGGGGAGTATGGGCATTGGAGATTGGTTTTCGAAATCCTGATTATTTTGGTATCGTTGCTGCACTCAGTCCTGCGTTGCACGTCAATCAGGCGCGCCCTGCATACGATCCATTTCAGATTGTGCGTATTGCTGATGTGTTGCCTGAGAAGATATTCCTGAGCGCTGGAAGTGATGAGGGAGGCTTTCTGATCAAAACGGAAGAACTAGTGCAGCTCCTCCAGTCAGAGGGGATCCCACATACTTACCTGCGGACCACAGGAGCGCACGTGGATTCCACATGGCAGGGAGTGATGCAGGATCTGCTATTATTCGTCACTGAGAGCTGGCAACACCCTTAAAATGAGCTTTGCTCCCCCCTAGGACGTTATTATTGTAAACTTTAACACTCATTCACTGCGGCATTAATTCGAGTACAATGGGGCTGGCAAGAGTCTGGGCAACTCGCCCGGGAACGGGTTGGGAGGACAAATCATGCCTGAGTCTGAGCAAAATGCGGCGGACGTAATTGAATCGTATCGTCGCCGTCGTGAACGAACGGTCCCTCTGCTACTCGGCGGATTGGCCATTGTGCTCTTAGTAGTAGGGATATTCCTTATTGTTATCTACTTCACCGGCAACGGCCTACCAAGCACACCATCTTTCCTGGCGAGCGCTACGCCGACGAACGAGCCTGCGACAGAAACCCCAGCTCCACCCACCTTAACGCCAACAATCACATTGACTCCCGAACCTTCGCTAACGCCTACACCGGAGTGGCCGAAAACGCACATCGTCGAGTTGGGAGAATCACTTTGGACCATTGCTGAGCAATACGGCGTCACAATTGGGTTGATTGTTGCTTACAATGAGATTGAAGATCCCAATAACGTCCCTATCGGTACCCAACTGACGATCCCAGAACCAGAGTCTGAACTTCCAACAGAGACACCACTACCAGAAGATTTGCAGCCTGGAGATAAGATCGAATATTTCGTCAAGCCTGGTGACACATTAGCTTCCATTGCATTAGAATTCAATACGACGGCGGAGGCCATTGCCGAGGAGAATGATATCGAAGATCCTGATAATATCGGCATCGGGACCTTGTTGATCATTACCGTAGGCGCGACTCCCACACCGACACAGACTGAACTACCTGGTACAGGAACTCCGACGCCGACTGCAGTCGGTTGATCGAAGTTGATAAAATTGAACGATCCCTGCAATGCGGGGATCTTTTTGATTCGACTTGAAAAAATCAGTGATCAGCAATCAGTCAATCAGAAATCAGAAGACAGTGGTTAGTAGCCAGATAACGTTTTGACTGATTCCCAATCAACTTTCTGATGATTAACATGTTGACTGATCCCTGTTTAGCTGATACCTGATCCCTAATCTCTAATCTCTAATCTCCAGTCCCATTCCCTTGTAACCTTCGCAAGGGTTTCACATAAGACCATGGAGTGCTTTTTGTATCTCCTTGAGGGTGTCAGGATCCTTTTCGAGACTGATCGCCTCCTGCAGAATGGTTTTGGCTTTTGGGCCGCCTAACTTGCCGATTGCCCAGGCAGCGTGTGAGCGGATAAGCGATTCCGGATCATGGTGCATGAGCTTTTCAAGGTTATTGAGATAGTTGAGATCTCCACAATTTCCAGCTGCAACAGATGCGTTGCGCAGAATTCCCCGGCGCTTCGATCGTTTCAATGGGCTGCCAGCAAAGTTGATTTGAAACGCTTCAGGCGTCAACTCGAGAAAGCTCTTAATATCCGGCTTTTCGAGGTATTGGCGTGGTTGAAATGCAGGATCCGTTGTAGGTTTAGCAAACCTAAGGTTCCATGGACATACTTGCTGACATATATCGCAACCGAAGATCCAATCCCCTGTTGATTGCCGGAGATCTACAGGGATGGCATTTTTGAGTTCGATTGTCAGATATGAGATACATCGTCGGGCCTCCAGGGTCCGATCCGGGAGAATACAGTCGGTTGGACATGCATCGATGCAGCGTCTGCACTTCCCACACATATCGTATGGAAAAGGTGTGTCAATCTCGAGTTCGATACCCAGGAGTATTTCACTCAGCAAAAAGTTTGAACCTGCCGATGGCAGAATGAGGCAAGTGTTCTTTCCAATCCAGCCTAATCCTGCCCTTTGCGCCAACTCGCGCTCCAGGATAGGCCCGGTGTCCGTGTATAGTTTGTGAGCTACTGGAGTTCCCATCTCTCTTTCAATGAACTCAACAATCGGTTTCATTCTCTGAACCAGGGTGTCGTGATAGTCCTCGCCAAGAGCGTACGAGGCGATCCTTGCTGAGCCAGGTTGCTGCTCTTCGATCCTATTGGGAAGGTAGTTCGTCGCAAGAACGAGAATGGACTTACACTCGGGCAATATCAGTTTTGGATCCGACCTGCGTTGGAGAGCTCGTTCGGTGGATAAGTAAGCCATTTCACCATGTCTTCCGCGATCGAGCCATTGTGTGTATACATCGATGTGCAGCGGAGGATCAGGAGTTGTTACGCCGATGAAGTCGAAGCCATTTTGCTTCGCTTCCACTTTCACACGCTTGGTTAGATCCCGTGCAGGATGGGACATCCAATGCTCCATGTCATTGTGACGCCAGATACTGGAGTGTGAATTAACTTGTTGCCAAGATCCATACACTATCCATGAAGTTTAGGTGGATTATAGACCTTTCATAGAGGAATGGCTCACAATTGTGGAAAGAAATTAGCCTCGGGCAATGGTGAATCCCGAGGCTCATTATTTCAATCTTAGAGGATAGCTCAATCCTTTTTCAGATACTCATCGATGGATTGAGCTGCTATCCGACCAGCTCGCATGGCTGTCACCACGAGGTCAGGTCCGGTCACTGCATCACCACCAGCGAAGACGCCAGGCCGGGAGGTCGCCATGGTCTCCTCATCTACTGTGATCAAGCCCCAGTCATGGGTTTCGAGATCGGGTGTGGTTTCACCAATCATCTCGTCCGGCCAGTAGCCTAATGCGAGGATCACTGTGTCAGCAGGTACGGTGAAGTTTGAGCCCTCGATGGGAATTGGGCGTCGGCGGCCACTCTCATCGGGTTCTCCCAGCTCGCATTGCAGGCATTCAACGGCACTGACTCGACCATCAGGTCCAGCGATATAACGTACTGGTTGGGTGAGGAAGCGGAACTTGGCGCCCTCTTCTTTCGTTAATTTACGGTCGCTTACATTGCCGGGCATCTCAGCTTCCGTCCTTCGGTACAGGCAGGTGACTTGTTTGGCGCCCATCCTCAGAGCAGTCCGTAAACAATCTGACGCAGTATCACCGCCGCCGATTACAGCCACTCGTTCGCCGATCTCTGGCTTTGTGCGCATATCCTCCGGGAGGTATTCCGCATCAACGTTCGAACGAGTGAGGAATTCAGTGGCTTTATAGATTCTGGGCAAATCGATCCCTGGTGCTTTCATTGTGGCATCGATGCCCGTTCCAACACCAATGAATACTGCATCGAATCCTTCATCGAAAAGGCTGTCGATAGTCCTCTCTTTTCCAATTCGAGTATCGAATACAAATTCAACGCCTGTCGCCTCAAGATCACCTATGACGTTATCTACGACATCCTTCGGGAGCTTGAAGTTGGGGATGCCATAGCGTAATAAACCGCCTGCTGCAGGATATGCTTCGAAGATTGTGGCCTTATGTCCCATGCGGACCAACTGCTCCGCGCACCCAATACCTGCGGGTCCTGCACCAACAATAGCAACTCGTTTTCCTGTGGGTTCACCTAGCGGGATCACGACTTCGCTGTGCTCACGTTGGTAGTCGGTAACAAAAGCTTCCAGAGCGCCCGTGAGGATGGGCTCTCCACGCTTATTGCGCACACACGAACTCATACAAAGTATTTCATGGGGACAAACTCGTCCGCAAATTTCAGGCATGGAACTGGTCTGGCGGTAAATTTCAGCCGCGCCTATAAAATCACCCTCCTCTATCAACCACATTGCCGCGGAGATATCATTATGCACCGGACAGGCCTCAAAGCATGCTGCAGGGTCCGGACAATGGATGCATCGTTCGGCTGCAATTCTGGCCTCTTCAGGCGTGAGTGGGATGTACGTGGATTCGAAATCCTTAACTCTATCTTCGGGGGTACGAGCGCGTTGTTCTTCAAATGGGATTTTCATCCGCTCTTTTCGGTCAATGACACGATCAGTTGTCGGACGCTCTGACATGTAGCCTCCTGAGTCCTGCACTATTGCTACTTCATGAGAAGTTTACTAATTCTGTTTGTACTCCTGGCAACAAGAAGAACACTGCCGCCGACAGTGTCTCGTTACACCATGATGATAAAGACCGGAGTAGGGGGATATCAGTCCAAGATGTCATTTGTCTTCGTGACAGGTGTCACGATTCAATGAGATAAATGACGCAGGTTAGTGTTTCATGAGATTGGGGGGATATCTGATGTGCCTTTTACGGAAGGAAGATAAAATGATTAGATACTTATTGGATTGCGAACTTAAAAGACGTGCGAGGGGTAATCACATCGGTCATCCAGCGGAAAAGATGATGTAATTGATAACTAGGATGGACGGTATCATCGTCACCCATTGTTTGAATTGAAACTTTTTACGAGGAAATTCGTGTTAGCAGATAGGAGTGGAAATCAGGACGATCGCCGGCTTGTGAGGGATGCGAAAGCAGGCGATGTGGCCTCATTCGACCGCCTGGTTGAGAAATATACAGGCAGATTGTTTCGAGTGGTTCGTTCACTCGCAAGCGATCGATATGAGGCGGAGGCCATTGTCCAGGAGGCATGGCTCCGCACCTGGAAAGCCCTTCCTCGGAGCGACGCTGAACGGCCTTTCTTTCCATGGCTGGCGCAGATTGCACTAAATTACGCCCGCGATCAATGGAGAAAGAAGCGTCCATTGGATTTTTCAGATCTTGTAGAGACGCATCTCCAGGTTTTGGACTTGGAGGTCGGACCTGAAGGCACGTTGGAAAAACAGGAAGCTCTCCAACGATTGAAGGAAGGTATCGACTCTTTACGAGCGGAATATCGCCTGGCCATCGCACTGCGATACGATGCTGGAATGAGTTATGAAGAGATTGCTGAGGTTCTGAAAGTGCCACTGAACACCGTGAGGACGTATTTGCACCGAGCTAAAGCCCTTCTGCGGCGATGGATGGAGGTGGAGAATGCCGGATTGGTTGGATGAACTGCTCTATGAGTTGCCATCAGAATCACACCCTCCTGATCTCATCGATAGGATTCAGTTAAATCTGGAAAACTACCGCCGACGCCGACGAAGATTTCATAGCCTGCTCCATATCTCTCTGTTGATCGCTGGATCAATTGGATTAGGGCTCTTGGTATGGAGTTGGGACAGGCTCATCGCAATGTTGCCAAGTATGTCGACAGAGGGGATTGGAGAGTGGATGAGCCGGGCAGCGCAATCGCCCCCTGAGGCTTCTATGGAGTTCATATCAGCCCTGGGAATCTGGGGTAGGAATCTGGCAGGAAGTCTCGATGGTGTCGTTATTTTAGCCATTCTGCTGTTGGCGCTTCCTGCGATTTACGGTTTTTTCATTAACCTGGAGAGACCTAAAGCTACCGAAGGAGTGATTGGATGACGAAATGGCGTTTGCTGATATTTGCATTAATTTTCCTCTCGCTGGTTGTCTTGATCGGATCGGAGTTAGTCATTGAAAGACCCTGGTCGCTAATACCATGGTCGGAGCAGTCTCGATTGGGTCAGCGTTTGCAGGCGATCCAAGCCGGTGATGTTGATACAACCCAACGAGTCCTGATGTCTTTTGCGGTTCTGACTGCAAATTTCATCGTCAGCGGTCTCATCCTTTACATTGCCCCCAAGCGGATAGAACTTTTATCGGATCGTTTTTCCGAGGGCTCTCGGCGATTATGGCGTTATCTGGTGATTGGATTTCTGGGAACGGTGGGATTAGTTGGGATTGGAGTGCTTGCATCACTTTCACCATACACATTCCCAGTTGTAGTATTCATATTCTTGGGTCTTTATCTTTCGGCATTAATAGGTATCACTGCCTTTAATTATCAACTGGGCTTTGAGTTATTCGAACGCGCTGGGTGGAGTGGCCTGTTTCCATTGATTCGTCTGGGGTTAGGCACTCTCATCATATATGCTGCAATCCGAATTCCATTCTTTGGTCTCCTTGTACTTCTCGTGATATGGTCGCTTGGAGTTGGAGCATCCCTCAGGACAAGATGGGGGAGTGGAAAAAGATGGACACTAGAAGCCCTTGTGGAGGAACAACAATGAGACGCTGGATCATATTGGTAATTGCCGTAATTGTAGTGGTTGGAGGTTTCTTCGCTTGGCGCACCTTTGCTCAAGGTAGGCGAGCAGCCGATCAAGATGATCTGCAAACCGTCGAAGTGACAAGGGGATCCTTAATGGCGACAATTGGAGCCACAGGAACCGTTCGCGCGAATCAAAATGGACTCCTTTCTTTCCAGACCAGTGGAACGGTGGATGAAGTGCTTGTAGTGGTTGGTGATAGCGTTAAGAAAGGCGACATGCTTGTGACCCTTGAGCAGACTTCATTACCTACACAAGTGATCCTGGCGCAGGCCGATCTGGTTGCAGCCGAGAAAGCCCTTGAGGAATTAATGAGCATGGACACGCAGGCAATTGCAGCAGCTCAACTGAACCTTGCGAACACGCAGGATGCACTGGAAGCTGTAGAATACAAGTGGACTGTTCAGCAGGAGGGAAATCGGGCCAGCGGTGAACGAATTGCTGCAACAAAGGCGAACCTGGTTCTTGCACAAAGCGAGGTGGATCGGGCCCAAAGTGAGTACAGCAAGTTATCGGGGCGCCCTGATAGCGACCCGTCCAAGGCACTCGCGCGCTCAAACCTGGCGGCGGCAAGAGAGAAGCGAGATTCCATTCAAAGGAATCTCAATTGGTATTTGGGTCATCCTACAGAAACTGACCAGGCGATTCTGGATGCGGAAGTGGCCTTGGCAAAAGCGAACTTAAAGAAAGCCATGGATGATCTGGCGGAGTTGGAAAGTGGTCCTGATCAGCAAGACATTGCTGCCGCTGAAGCACGAATTGCTGCCGCTCAAGCCAATCTCAACACAGCATACATAGTGGCTCCATTCGATGGAATGATTACAGCAAGTGAAGTGATGCCGGGCGATCAAGTTTCTCCTGGAACCCCTGCTTTCCAACTAACAGACCTATCCAAACTTTATGTGGATGTGGATGTATCTGAGGTAGACATCAACGAGATTGAGGTAGGTCAATCCGTCGTCCTCACATTTGATGCTCTATTGGGTGAGGAGTATTACGGTGAGGTTGAGGATGCTGCACTTACCGGAGAAAACGTCCAAGGAGTGGTCAACTTCAAGGTTACGGTTGAATTTGTGGAGCCAACTGAGGAAATTCTCCCAGGACTGACAGCAGCAGCGAATATTGTGGTTAATGAAATCGAAGATGTTCTCCTTGTCCCGAATCGTGCAGTTCGTGTAGAGGATGGTCAACGCGTTGTGTACATATTAGTAGAAGACCAACCAGAGAAAGTTGAAATCTTATTGGGTGCGTCTTCTGATCTCTACAGTGAGGTGATTGGAGGAGAACTGAAAGAAGGCGACATTGTTATCCTTAACCCACCAGCGGACTTCTTTGAATTCCGTGGCGGTCCACCCTTTTAGGGGAGTGATAAATGAGTGATTGGGTAATCGAAGCTGAAGGTATCACGAAGGTGTACCCCATGGGTGAAGTTGAGGTCCATGCCCTATGTGGTGTATCGCTCAAAGTCGCACGTGGAGAGGTTATGTCCATTATGGGTCCTTCTGGATCAGGGAAGAGCACATTCATGAACATCCTGGGGGCATTAGATCGCCCTACAAGCGGGACATATCGTCTTAATGGGGAACTGGTATCCGATCTTTCGGATGATGAACTAGCCGTCATTCGCAACCGGGAGGTTGGTTTTGTGTTCCAAACATTCAATCTGCTGGCCAGACATACAGCGCTCTCAAATGTAGAACTGCCCATGAGATACGCAGGCGTCGGTAATGGACGCAAGCAAAGAGCGATGGAGGCTTTGGAAGCAGTAGGGCTTGCAGATCGGATACGCCATAAGCCCAATGAGCTTTCAGGTGGTCAACAGCAGCGGGTCGCCATAGCGCGGGCATTGGTGAATCAACCTGCGATTATCCTTGCTGATGAACCAACAGGTAACCTCGATTCCAAGTCCGGTGCAGAGATCATGGAGATTCTACTTCGGCTTAATAAGGAGAGGGGAACCACATTAATCTTCGTGACTCACGATCAAGAGATCGCCGATCAAACTAACCGGGTCGTTCACTTACTGGATGGCCTTATTGTCCGTGAAGTCGTTAATGGTAAGTAGGAATGTAAATGTGTACGCTGGTTTGAACTCGCATGAGAACATCTGTGATCAATGTACATGAACTTAGATTGATCGATATGATGCATTTATATAGGTTTGCATATGGACATTTTGCATAACATCTTGGAGGCATTGGACAGCCTCTCGAGCAACAAACTGCGTTCGGGACTCACAGTGCTGGGAATTGTAATCGGTGTTGGCGCTGTAATCGCAATGTTGGCTATCGGACAGGGTGCAGAGGCGACAATCACCGGTTCAATAAGTGATATCGGCACCAATCTTCTATTCGTTTTTCGGGGAGGATCGGAAGAGGTCCGAAATCCTGAACCACTGACGATTGGCGATGCCAATGCCATCGCAGATCCGTTCCTGGCGCCTTCTGTCGTTGCGGTCGCACCTCTGGTATCAGGTACAGTCGAGGTCAGCTTTGGAGGCGAAAGCGCATTCGTCCCGGCGAATGGCGTGACACCGGACTATGATACGGTCCGAAATGTGGGGCTGGACGAGGGGGAGTTCATCAACGAAAACCACATGCTTTCACGGTCAGCCGTTGTAATTCTTGGTCCTGACACAGCACAAAACCTTTTCGGTCGCTCGGAGGCAGTTACTGGGGAAACGATACGAATTGAAGGCCAACCTTTTCGTGTGATTGGTGTCGCTGAGAGCAAGGGTGGATCGGGATTTTCGAACGTGGACGATCAAATCTACGTGCCGTTGACCACTGCGCAGACACGGTTGATCCGACGGCGAAGCGATCGCGTCGATGCGATCGTTGCACAGGCTATCGACTCTGATTCGGTCTCAGAGGCGAGCGAGGAGATCGCAGCAGTTCTCCGTGTGAGGCATCGCACTCCCATCGGTGAGGACGATTTCACAATTTTCACACAGGAGGACTTTCTCGAAACCGCACAAACGATCACGGGGGTATTGACCATCTTCCTTGGTGGGATCGCTGCTATCTCACTTCTCGTAGGCGGCATAGGCATCATGAACATCATGTTGGTTTCGGTTACAGAACGTACGCGCGAAATTGGTTTGCGGAAAGCAGTTGGTGCGCGAAAACGTGATATCCTCTTCCAGTTTCTCGCCGAGTCATCACTCCTTAGCCTGCTGGGGGGAGTTATCGGTATATTGTTGGGTTGGGGGCTTGCAACGCTTGTTGGAGCCATCGCGGCTGCAAATGACACCGCTCTGAACCCCCAGATGACAGTACAGGCTATCCTGTTGGCGACACTCTTCTCAGCCGCTGTCGGCCTATTCTTTGGACTGTACCCAGCGAAGCGCGCCGCTGATCTGGAACCTGTCGAAGCGCTGCGCTACGAGTGATGCCCATCGTTGGCAATTATTCATTTCTCGTATGTATGGAACGCCAGGCGTTACTTCCCAAGGTGAGGCTTGAGGAACTGCCCTGTATATGAGCTTTCCAATTGGATGAGTTCTTCCGGGGTGCATTCAGCAACGATCTCGCCGCCAAGATCGCCGCCTTCAGGACCAAGGTCGATAATCCAGTCCGCGACTTTGACGATATCGGGGTGGTGCTCGATGATCAGGACGGTGTTGTCCTGATCCACAAGACGTTGGAGTACGTCGATCAACTTATGGACGTCGGCTGCATGAAGTCCAACAGATGGCTCATCAAGGACATAAAGCACGTGTCCATTACTGCGCTTTGAAAGTTCCTTGGAAAGTTTGACCCGTTGAGCCTCTCCACCAGAGAGCGTCGGCGCCGGTTGTCCGATCTTCAAGTATCCCAGGCCGACATCCTGAAGAGTTTGTAATTTCCTCGCCATCGCTGGAAATGATGAGAAAAATTCGGAAGCTTCATCGATGCTTGTGTCAAGGATATCGGCGATGCTTTTCTCCTTGAATTTCACCTGCAATGTTTCGCGGTTGAAACGGTCGCCTTGACAAACCTCGCATGGGACATAGACATCAGGAAGAAATTGCATTTCGATGCGTAACTGACCCTGCCCCTGACATGCTTCGCAGCGTCCGCCGTGGACGTTGAACGAGAAACGCCCCGGCTTGTAACCGCGCACCTTCGACTCAGGTAATTCCGCGAAGAGCGCCCGAATGTGGTCGAAGAGCCCGGTGTAGGTTCCAGGGTTTGAGCGCGGGGTGCGACCGATGGGACTCTGATCGATGTTGATGACCTTTTGGACGTTTTCGATGCCCTCGATGGCGTCATGATCGCCAGGTTCCTGGCGTGTTCCAGTTAGAGCCCTGGCTATGGCTTTATACAAGACTTCTACCATCAAGGTTGATTTCCCCGATCCAGAAACCCCGGTGATGCAGGTAAACGTGCCAAGTGGGATAGTGACGGTGAGGTCTTTTAGGTTATTTTCGCGCGCCCCTAATATGGTGAGGTTCTGACCATTTCCCGGACGACGCTCCGTTGGAGTCTTAATCTTGAGCTTTCCTGAGAGGAATTGACCGGTGATGGACTTGGAATTACTAGCGATCTGGTTCACTGTTCCCTCAGCGACGATCTCTCCACCAGCCTCACCTGCTCCTGGACCCAGATCAATGAGCCAATCCGCGGCTCGGATCGTGGACTCATCATGCTCTACAACGAGGATGGTATTTCCTAAATCTCGCATACCCTCCAGAGTCTGGATTAATCGATCGTTATCCCGAGGATGAAGCCCGATGGACGGTTCATCCAGCACATACAACACTCCCATCAGCCTGGAACCTATTTGAGTGGCCAAGCGAATACGCTGTGCTTCACCACCGGAAAGGGTGCCCGCAGAGCGGTCGAGGGTGAGATAATCAAGACCAACATCAACGAGGAAGCTAATGCGGTCACGGATCTCTTTAAGAACGCGGTTGGCGATGCGGTGCTGCCTGTCTGTGAGCGGTCCTTCGTCAGACTGGAGTTTCGTAGCCCATTCCAGCGTCTTCTTAACCGGCAAGCCAGTTACCTCAACGATGTTGACATCATCGACGGTCACTGCGAGAGCTTCCTTGCGAAGTCTTTGCCCTTTGCACAGTGGACAGGGGCGTTCAGTCATATATTCCTGGATTTTTCCACGCACGTAATCCGATTGAGTTTCCTCGTAACGTCGTTCCAGGTTGCCGATCACTCCTTCAAATGCAGTGTGATAACTGGATACTCGTCCATCTTGACTGGTATATTTGACCGCGACTTCCTCTCCATCTGTACCGAAAAGGATTATATCGAGTTTCTCCATTGGGAGGCTGGAAACTGGCTCGTCCAAGTCAATGTCGTAATGCTCGGCAACGGCTTCAACCATTTGCCAGTAATAGCCGGGTGAATCACGATTCTGGTTCGACCAATCAAGTGCGACAATAGCACCTTCTGCGAGTGAAAGTGAGCGATCAGGGATGACCCGATCCTGATCGATTTCGAGACGAATGCCTAAGCCCTGGCATTCAGTACATGCACCGTGAGGAGTGTTGAATGAGAAAGTACGGGGCTCAATCTCCGAAATTGTTGTGCCGTGTACGGGACATGCTAGGTGTTCGGAGAAAGGAATATCAGTTGATGCGCCGTTGCTCATGGAAGCTACGAGCATTGTCCCATCCCCCCATTGCAAAGCTGTTTCAACGGAGTCGGTGAGGCGCGTACGAAAGGCCTCGGATTCTTCTCCTTCAAGGCTACGGACAATTAACCTGTCAACAACCACCTCGATGTTATGGTTCTTGTAACGATCGAGCTCGATGTCATCTTCAACAGAACGGACTTCGCTGTCAATCCTGGCGCGCACAAATCCGGAGCGACGTACTTCTTCTAGGACTGCTTTATGTGTGCCCTTTCTACCACGCACGAGTGGGGCGAGGATAAGGATCCGTGATCCGTCATCAAATCGCTCAATGGCTTCTACAATCTCTTGGGCAGACTGACGAAGCACTTCTCGGCCACAGATGGGGCAATGGGGTGTACCGATTCTCGCAAAAAGCAACCGAAGATAGTCGTATACCTCCGTAACTGTACCTACTGTTGAGCGGGGGTTGTGAGATACACCCTTCTGATCGATAGATACTGCAGGTGAAAGACCTTCGATATAGTCGACGTCTGGCTTATCCAATTGACCTAGAAACTGCCTAGCGTAAGCTGAGAGGGATTCAACGTATCGCCGTTGACCTTCAGCGAAGATGGTATCGAATGCAAGTGAGGATTTTCCGGAACCGGAAATCCCAGAGATCACAACCAGCTTATCACGTGGGATCTCAACGTTGATGTTCTTCAGGTTGTGTTCACGGGCACCAACAACAATGATCTTATCTTCGGGCATTGTTTCTCGGTCCGAAATTACACGAACTCCAACTTCCTATGGAAGAGGGCCAAATACACATTATAACAGAGTGAAAGGGAGGCCTAATTTTGACTGCAATCTACATTCACGTGGGATTCTGTGGGATTTCAGGACTTTAATGATTCACTGCACCACTGGCAAGTGGTGTCATTGGGGGATACGACGGCATCGCATTTTGGGCACCGGATGCGTTCCTCAATCGGGACAATGCCACCTTCAAGTTCAGCAGCAAGACGAACGATGTCATAAGCCGAAAGATCAGTTCTAGGACCGCCGGTCTTTGTTGCCATTCCGCTCAGACGCAAACCGTGCACATCTTCTTGAATCACATAACCACGGGTACGCAAGGACTGGAGGTTTGCCTCAGTTCGTTCTTCTTGCGTTGGGAGTGTCGATTCAGAAGATTCATTCTGTTCGTGGTCACTTTGCGAAGGAGTATCAATTCCTTCCGTACTCATGCTCGATTCGGGCTTTTCATCGGTTGGTGCTTGACCTGCAGGTGGCTCACCTACCTCGAGTTGGGCGGCTGGTTGAACTGGGTTCTCAGATAGATGAGCATGATCAGTGTGAGATGGATCTGGTTGATTTTGAGTTTCAATCGAGGGATTGGATTGCATAGGGGCAGAGCAGTAAGGGCAAATTTCGTTGAACTCGGTAGTACCTTCTGCCGTCTCGATGGTTATACCTTCACCGCAATACGGACAACTGCTCATTCTATTTATTCCCTAATAAAGTGCGCGATAAATTCGCCCACTGTACCTCCTGCCTGCAGTCTAGCATAGGGCATAGCAGGTCTCAACAATTTGTAGGGTTTTTGTAAGGTGTGCCAAGAGGAAAATTACATAGGTTGATCTGTCGGCTTACAGACTCCTAACGCCGAACTTCTTGTTGAATGGGTGGGTATTGAATGTATCTATTCTGGAGTGACCTGCTGGTCGTCAGGTGGCGATTCTTCCTGAAGCAGGCTCTCCACTACGCTTGGTTCTTCGATCTCTTCAACGATCTCTTCCAGACTCTCTTCATCTTCTTGCTGTCTCGGTTCTGGTAGGTCTGAGAGAACAATGTGATCTTTGATGAGGGTCACCCCATCCACGGTGCTTTGACGGTTCACCTGGCGAAACAACTCGGCATATCCTCGATTGCGCCATTCAAATGCGGTGAGGTTTTCACCAGCGCTGCTTACGATCAGTGTGGTCAGGACATAGGCCGCATCTCGAGGTGGTGGATACCGTTTGCTACGGGAGATCAAGATTGTCGCTGGAATGCCAAATCCAAGAATTGCCAGAGCAAGCAATATGACAATGCTGGTTATTGGATCCTCGGCGAGGTTGACGATGTTTGTCAAGATGGTAACGACAATAAGGATAAGCGCACTCACTCCAGACACCAGGTAAGCAATGAGGCGTGCAGAGTTTTCTTCTTCTGTTCGAGCTTCTGCACGCTTACGACATTCTGTGCACAAAGGTACTTCGAAGGTTTTATCTCTACGCTTCGCTGGCTGATCAGGATCGGGAAGTGTACCCTGAGTCGTTGGGATCAGTTTCACAGGTGTACTTAAACAATGGGCGCATATGTTCTTTGGAAACTTGAGCTTGGAACCTTGTACTACAACCCTATAGCGTTTATCTGGTTCAGGTTCTCCAACGGCAGCCTTTGGGGGTTCCCGTTCTGGTTCCTCGGGTGGTGGACCTGATGGCTCAGCCAACTCTTCAATGACGGGTTGAGGTTCTTCAACAACGCCAGGTTCTGCAGCAACTGGCTCTTCCGCTGTCGGGGGAATGACAACCGCCGCATCCTCAAAATCAGTGAGGTCAATCGGTTCATCCTCAACTTCTGATTTCAACTCTGTGATCTCTGGGAAAGCTTCGGCTTCTACCGGCTCTTCGGGAAATTCCAGGTCCAAGTCAGTCTCTATGGCAACTTCTTCAACAGGTTCAACGGCTTCAGGCATCTCTGCCCCAGGTGGCTCATCACCTTCTTCTAGCGGTTCTAGCTCCCAAATAGACTCCACAGGTGTCACAGCGGGAAACTCGTCGACATGTTCAGAATCGGGTTCAGCTCCCCAGATGGATTCTACAGCCGACTCGCTGGGGGGTATCTCCTCTAAAGTTTCGGGCGCGGGTTCCGGCTCCCAAATAGGTTCAACAGTGGTCTCGCTGGGGAAAATCTCCTCTGTTGGTTCAGGCTCAAATACCACTTCCTCGGAGGAAACGTCCGTTGCTTCGAGATCCTCCGCTGCAACAGAATCTGCAAAAGGAGAGACTTGTGCAACTTCTTCTGTAACAACCTCAGTGTCAGGGGTTTCCTCATAGAATGGTGGCACGTGGGGTTCGATCTGCTCCGGAACTTCTTCTTCAGCAACTGGTGGTGGTGGTTCCTCCTCAACAACCGGTGGAGGCGGTTCTTCCTCAACTCTCTCTGCTTCGATGCGTTCCCGTTCTTTTGCGGCGTGCTGGGCGACAGCATCTAACCAGGTCCACTGTTTTAATGCAAATTCACGCGTTTCGGAGTATTCAGGTGGGATCTTGCCATACATGATCCAACTGCCACCGTCCTCAACCACAAAGGCAGAGCCGCAATTATCACATGCTACGAAATCTGGATAGGTTTCGATGTGTGAAACGTGTAGGTCAGGACTACCACAAATTGCACAGCTCAATTCGCTGACAAAATCATCAGTAAGGTTTTTACGCGGCTTGAGGGACATATTCACACCTCGACAAATAATGATTAACCTCGCATATCACTACTCTAGCATATCGCGGCTAGTTGGGCAAAGTAGTCTTATGGTCTTAGTTCTCGTCTTGAGTTAGGAAATCGTAAAACAGAGTGAACTGTGTGTGAGTTAGTGAAAATATCAATCCTAGCGTTATGTCCGAGATTCGTCGAACAGAAAAGCACTAACCTCAAGAAGGGTAAAGAGTAGAATGAGCAGGATAATTTAAGCATGCTTCATCATGCAATTGCGCATGAGTCAGATCTCCATGACGTAGGTAGTGGTGTCAAGAAACGCGCATCTTGTGAAACATTAGAAGTTTGTTGGTTGTTGGAAAAACACTTTATACAGATATTGGAAAGTTGTTTCATCGGAGGAGGGAATGTAGCCTTCGAAAGCCTCTTCCAGTGGGTAAAAAATTGGGGTTTTAAGGAGCCTTACAAGCGGCTTTCATTCTCGCGCAGACCATTGAATACGTGTGATAATGACGGTACAAATTACGGGCAACCTCTACCCGTAGTTTCCACTCGGCCTAGGTCGCATCAGGGCGACCTAGTGCTTTAAGCAAGCATTGCGCTGGCTGGATAGCAGGTGCCCGTAATATCCACTAACAACATAGTACACCCTGAAGTGAACGAAAGCAAGCGGAAACGATTTCTAAATATCCAGAGGGGATTGTAACGATTGAAAGTTAACATTAGATTCCGTGAGCGGTGAATGGATTCTTTACTTAAACCTCGTTCTCCGTGTACACTCTCACCGATTGTGAATTCGTAAAAGCACAGCCAAAAGCTAGGATTGAGGGGACGCAATAATCTCTATACCAGCAAACTGGCCCTCATAACCTAATTCAACAAGGATGGAAAATCGATGCGTAAAGAGGTCGTTTTAATCACAGGAGCAAATGGTGAGATTGGGCATGGATTGGTGGAGTTTTTAGGAAAACGAGATGATGTGTTTATTGTTGGATTGGATATTCAGGAACTGGATGAATCCTTGGTTCCCTATTGTCATCACTTTGTTAAGGGGGACATCCTTGACAACATGCTGCTTGGCCGGTTGGTGGCAGAATTTGAGATACGAACTATTTATCACCTGGCATCCATCCTTTCTACTCGCGCAGAATTCAATCCGGAAGCTGCCCATCGGGTGAACGTCGAGGGAACGTTGAACTTGCTTCGACTTGCCATTGAACAAGCAGAGTGGCAAGGAAGAACCGTTAAGTTCATCTATCCCAGTTCAATTGCAGCCTACGGTCTCCCGGATGTTAAAACCAAGGAACGAGCGGGCAAAGTGAAAGAGGAGGAATGGTTAAGACCTGTGACGATGTACGGGTGCAACAAGCTCTACTGTGAACATCTTGGTCGCTACTTTGCAAGGCATTACCGGCAGCTTGGAGCGGAGGGAGTGACGCGGAAAGTTGATTTCCGCGCATTACGCTTTCCGGGTTTGATCAGTGCAGTAACTGTCCCTACAGGAGGGACCAGCGATTTTGGCCCGGAAATGCTACACCATGCTGCTCAGGGAGAGCCTTATACATGCTTCGTACGACCGGATGCATGTTTGCCATTCATGGCTATGCCGGATGCGATCAAGGCTTTGGTAGACTTATGGGCTGCTGATGCTGACGATCTTTCAAGGTTGGTTTACAACGTGACCAGCTTCAGTTTGCGGGCGGATGACATACACAAGATCGTGAGGGAAGATTTCCCTGAAATCAAAGTAAATTATGAGCCTGACGAACAACGCCAGAAGATCGTAGATACTTGGCCAGCAGACCTTGATGACAGTGCTGCCCAGAGGGAGTGGTCCTGGAGACCTGATTACGATTTAGATCGGGCTTTCGATGATTACCTGATTCCTACAATTGCACACCGTTATGTGGCGTGAATTGTGTAAAAATGAACGGTGAATCGTGGTGTGGGAATTGAGTCTGAAACTATGATTTTCGTGGGATTACCTTTGATCCTCAGATTCAGTCCACATAAATACGCGGAACCCTCGCGCTCAAACCGCAAGTAACTTCATAGTTTACGGTCCCCCAGTTCTCGGCTAGATCTCCTGCGCGGATTGTCGAATCGCCTTGTGTGCCTATTAGGACAACTTCATCACCAACTTGTGGGTTAGATATGCCGTCCAATCGGACCATGATCTGGTCCATACAAACCCGACCAAGAACAGGGATACGTTGTCCATGAACTAGAACGTAATTCTCCACAGCGCGACGGAATCCATCCCCATAGCCGACAGGTACAACGCCAATGGTTTCATGTCCTTTGGTGATGTAATCATGACCATAGCTGATCCCACGTCCAGGTGGAAGGTTGAAGACTGCGCTCAACCTTGCTCTCCAGGTGAGGGATGTCTGAAAGCCGGAAGGCAATGAGACTTGCTTTGAGGGATTCAAGCCGTATAAGGCAATACCAATTCTAACCATGTCGAGTCGGGAGGTGGGGCGGGTTAGTGCAGCCGCAGAATTAGCTGCATGGACCAACGGGGGTCGGAGGCCAGCCGCTTCGATCTCTGCCATCAGATCGAGGAATTGCCTTTCCTGATGTGCAGTGACCGGTTTTTCAGGTTCATCTGCGCAAGCGAAATGGGTGAAGATGCCCTCAACAAATACACCTGGGTCCTGACCAAGGCGTTGCACCAAACTGTACGCTAAGTCGGGTGGAGCTCCTAATCGACTCATCCCAGTATCGACTTTGACATGCACGTTGGCGATCTTGCCAGCGTTCGCTGCTGCGCTTAAGAGCGCATCCACCTGTTCTTGTTGGAAGATGGTTAGAGTAATATTACTCCCAATGGCGTCTAAAAAACGTTTGGAATGTGTATACCCAAGAACCATGATCGGTGAATCGACGCCCTTTCTCCGAAGTTCAATCGCCTCGTCTATTCGGGCAACCCCGCAGTAAGACACACCTGCATTTGCGGCAATTTTCGCTGTTTCACCGATGCCGTGACCGTAACCGTTTGCCTTCACGACGGCCATAACCTTGGCATGAGTGATGTCCTCAAGCTGTTGGACATTATTGGTTATCGCTCCCCGGCTTATTTCCAACCAGTTCGAGTTCTCTTCATGTGGGTGCATGCCATGGAGTATAAGCGGTGCCTGCCTAAATATCAATCCATATCCACTTTGAATCAAGCTTATAAATTGAGCTTCACACATACAGGGAGCGTGGTAATATGGGGGGCGTGTTGCTAACTGTTGAATGTGGTTTTCGATATTTGACCGACACTGAACAGGATCGACTCGATTGAAGCTGTTATGAAATCATTCACTTACTCCCTGACCTCGCATGATGGTCATGCACGCGCAGGCGAATTTCACACTCCTCATGGTCCTTTGAAAACGCCGATTTTCGCGCCTGTCGGCACACAGGCAACCGTCAAAGCTCTCACTCCGCTGCAGCTAGAGGCATTAGGGGCCACCTTATTGCTCGCAAATACCTATCACTTGTACCTCAGACCTGGCGAGGATCTCATTGCTGAGATGGGGGGTTTGCATACATTTATGCGCTGGTCTGGTCCGATCCTTACTGATTCGGGGGGATTCCAGGTGTTCTCACTCGCAGATTCTCGTGAGATCAATGCAGAGGGTGTCACTTTTCGTTCCCACATTGACGGTTCAACACACTTCTTCTCACCCGAGAAGGCAATCCAGATTCAAGAAGTATTAGGTGCGGACATCATCATGACATTCGATGAGTGCGCGCCTCCTTATGACCGTGCCTATAACGAACAAGCGGTGGAAAGAACCCACCGCTGGGCTGAACGTTGTCTATCCATCAAAACCCGTGAGGATCAAGCCCTATTTGGCATCATTCAAGGCGGTGTATTTCCAGATTTGCGGATACAATCCGCGGAATTCATCGCTTCACTGGACTTCCCGGGAATCGCTATCGGTGGTCTATCGGTCGGTGAGACAAAAGAAGAAATGTTGGCCATGTTGGAGGTGCTCGCTCCGGTGATGCCGGATGAGAAGCCACGCTATTTAATGGGTGTCGGTTCCCCCGAGGATATTTTGGAAAGTGTAGCACGTGGAATTGACATCTTCGATTGTGTGTTACCGACGCGCATGGCGCGTAATCATGCAGCTCTCACAAGGCAAGGTCGTCTGAACATGCGTAAGGCAGGGTTCGCTAAAGATCCTCGCCCCATTGATCCGGATTGTACATGTTACACGTGTTCCGAATTCAGCCGTGCCTATATACGACACTTAATCATGGCTCGGGAGATTCTGGCTGCAACGCTGTTATCCATCCATAATCTCCACATGCTCATTTCACTCATGGATGATATTCGACAAGCAATTATTGACGGGGAGTTCAACGAGTTTGCGGATGATTTCCGGGCTGGATATCGGAAGCACAGGCTAGAGGGTTCATGACTGCACTCCAAGCCGTTGTGCTCGGGATCGTCCAGGGACTCACAGAATTCCTACCAATTTCGTCTTCAGGACACCTTGTCCTCGTGCCGTGGATTTTAGGTTGGGAATTTGATCCGCAAATCGCCTTTATCTTTGATGTCCTTGTCCAATGGGGAACCTTATTGGCCGTGATCGCTTATTTCTGGAGCGATTTGAAGGCAATTATCATTGCCTCGATCTCGGCGATTAAAAGAAGGACTTTTTACGATGATCCCGAATCGCGTTTGTTGGTGATGATCCTGGTTGCTAGCATTCCCGCATTTATTGCTGGAATGATCATCAAGCCATTAGTGGAGGGCGCATTCGAAAATCCAATCGCTGTCTCTTTTTTTCTCCTGGGGAATGCTCTCATCTTGGCGCTCGGTGAAAGGTTGGGCAAGAGGCAGAGAGAGCTCGGGCAACTTACAATTGGGGATTCGATTTGGGTTGGATTGGCACAGATATTAGCGTTATTTCCAGGGATTTCTCGTTCTGGGGTGACACTATCCGCTGGTATGACGAGGGATCTTAAACGATTGGACTCGGGTCGATTTTCTTTCTTAATGGCGATCCCCGTTATGCTTGGTGCTGGGATTATCGCCTTGGTAGATCTGTACTCCATTGGAGATGCAAATGCCTTTGCCACTCCTCTTCTCATCGGATTTGTTATTGCAGCCATCGTTGGATACCTGGCGATCCGTTGGTTGTTATCATTCCTTGTACGACACCCATTGACTGTGTTTGCAATTTACTGTGCCGTAGTAGGGTTGGCAGGCATTGTGCTAGGATTTCTCCGTGGTTAAGAGGTCTCTATTACTAATACTTGGAGCGTTACTTGCGGCATGCGCTTCCACCCCAACACCAACTCCAGAACCAGCACCCGTTTACCGAATTGTGACCATACCTGCTTTGGAAGCGACTCTCATTGAATGGATGACAGAGTATTCCAAAGATGTTGAAGAGTTCAACCTCAAGCTCGAAGTTTTAGCACCTGGGATTGTCACTACATCCGTCAGCGATGGAGACGTGGAATTGGCCGTCGACCTGCGATTGCCTCCTGTGGATTGGTTTTCTACTCCATTGGCTGTCGAACCTATTGCCATAATCGTCAACCCAGCAATTTCAATCGATACAATCGAGGTGGCAGAGTTGACAGATCTCTTCTCAGGACGTATTCCTTCGTGGAGTGAACTCACAGATTCGACAGAGGATGTCCAGCCCATCATACCGATTCAAGGGGACCCGGTTCGTGAATACTTCCATGAGATTGTCATGGGGGGGACTTCCTATTCGACTAACGCGCTTCTAGGATCTAGGCCTGCTTCGATCATTCAACTAGTGGAGCAGAATCCCGGGGGGATTGGATTCGTTCCACTAAGCCAGGTGAGAGGTGATGTTAATGTGTTATTGATTGGTGGTGTTACGCCTTCTGCTTCAGATAATGACGATGAAAATTATCCACTACATCTTACAATTATCGCGATGGCTCCCAATGAGCCAGTCGATCCAGTTCGTAATTTCTTGCTCTGGCTGCAGACCGAGGAATCCAAGGCCGAACGGTAACGTCTACTTATCAATTGGGAACTCAGGTGAATTAAGCAAGAGTTACACTTCCTGACGAAGGTTAACGAAGTTCATAAAGGAATGGGTTGGTCAGGCGTTCCTGGCCGACCGTCGTTTCCGGACCATGTCCAGACAAAAGTCTGAAGTCATCCGGGAGTGTGAGGATATTCTCCTTGATGCTGCGCAGCAACGTATCCCAATCTCCGCCAGGCAGATCGGTGCGTCCAACGCCTTGCATGAAGATCAAATCTCCGCAGAAAACGAGTTTCTCTTTCTCGAGTACGAAGATTACATGGCCTTGGGTATGGCCAGGAGTATGCCGCACTTCGAATTGGTAATTGCCAAGTCGGAGCTTTAAGCCGTGATCTAAGAGAATGGTGGGTGCAGGTCCAGGATCGAACGCGGGGAAGCCAAAAATCGCTGCGCCTCCATGCAGTTCCCAAAGAGGTAGGTCTTCCGGATGCAGGGCGACCGGGATCGAATCTTCTGAAGCATTGGTGATCTGGGCAACGCCGCCAAAGTGATCGAAGTGTGCATGGGTCAACCAGATGGCCGTGATCTTCCAATTCCGTTCGTCGGCTTTGCTGGCTATAAAGTCCCCGTTCCATGCTGGATCGACAACGACTGCAGTTTTTGTCGCTGGATCGCCCACAAGGTATGCATTGGTCATTGCAGGACCCAATGCGAATTGGAGAATTTCTAGATTCTTCTTTAAATTATCGTTGTCCACATTGTCTCCTTGATGTGAGGTGAAAGTGCGCGATCCTGTAGTTTTCTTCTCCCTGTAGGGGACTCATGTTAGACTGGTTGAACCCTTTTGCTGGAGGATCGAATGATATCTTACCCGCCAGAGCCCTTTCGAATCAAGGTTGTCGAGCGTATCCGAATGATGTCCCGTAATGAACGGGAGAATGCGATTCAGTCCGCAGGTTACAACGTCTTCAACTTACGTTCAGAGGATGTTTACGTCGATCTCCTCACTGATTCAGGAACTGGAGCGATGAGTGATCACCAGTGGGCAGCGATCATGAAGGGCGATGAAGCCTACGCAGGCGCCCGCTCTTACTTCCGGTTGAAGGATGCAGTAGATGAGATATTTGGATTCAGCTACTTCGTGCCTACACATCAAGGTCGGGCGGCCGAAAACATCCTTAGCTCGCTGCTCGTGAAGGATGGATATGCAGTACCATCAAATGCTCACTTTGATACCACCCAGGCCAATATTCTGGCCTTTGGAGGAAAACCGGTGGATTTGGGCATTCCTGAAGCAATTAATCCTAAGAGCAGACATCCATTCAAAGGGAACATGGATGTTGATAAGCTGACCGCATTTATTCAGGAGTTTGGTAAAGAGAATATCCCATTCGGAATGATCACCGTCACGAATAATAGCATAGGTGGTCAGCCAGTTTCCATGGAAAATATCCAGCAAGTTAGCCGTATTTATCGTAGCTATGGAATTCCATTTTTCATTGATGCATGCCGTTACGCGGAGAACGCATACTTTATCAAAACCAGGGAAGAGGGTTACGCAGACAAAGCGATATTGGAAATTGTTCAAGAGATGTTTTCATTGGCCGATGGAGCGACGATGAGCGCGAAAAAGGATGCCATTGTGAATATTGGTGGATTTCTGGCGATGAATGATGAATCCCTCATGCAGCGGGTGAAGAGTGCTTTGGTGCTTCGAGAGGGTTTTGTGACCTATGGTGGTCTGGCGGGTCGAGATTTGGATGCTATTGCTGTGGGGCTCTGGGAGGGGCTTGAGGAAGATTACCTAGCCTATAGGATTGTGCAGACAGCCTACCTCGGTGAGCGATTGTTGGAGATTGGCGTTCCGATCGTAGAACCTCCAGGTGGGAATGCCATTTATATCGATGCGGGTGGGTTACTCCCTCATTTACCACATGAAACCTTTCCCGGTCAGTCTCTAGTCGTTGAGCTGTATCTCGAGGGAGGAGTGCGGGCTGTGGAATTGGGCTCTGTTGTCTTTTCTAGAAAAGACTCTCACACGGGCGAAATGATTTATCCTCCACTGGAACTGGTCCGTCTTGCGTTACCACGCAGAGTTTACACAAGGGCGCATCTCGATTTCGTGGTTGGTGTGATGGAGCGAATTCTTGAGAGGAAGGACAGTCTACCCGGGTATCGGATGACCTATGCACCAAAGTTTCTCCGCCACTTCACGGCGCACTTTGAGCCCATGTGACGAGTAATGTTTCAATGTCGCTTAGGCCTCGATTAGAAGGTATGAGTTGGTAAAGTGCTTTGTGGTATCCTCATATCTTGATCCTCCTCTCATGACGAAACCTGAATTGTGAATGGACCATGGCTGTTGCTGAATTTGTCATCGCTGATGCCTTGAAAACAGATCGGCGTAGTCCGACGTTCTGGATCCTTTCGCATGTCAGGCGGCAATGGTGGCTGCTCATCATCGTCATGATTGGCGCGTTTGGAAACGCCGCTCTCGCAGCCTTAGTCCCAGTGCTTGTCGGAGATGCATTCAATCTCGTTCTGGAAACACCTGCTGATACGAGTAGGTTAGGACAAATCGCTCTTGCCATCGCACTTTCACAATTGGTGCGCGGTGTTCTGCAATTGGGGCGGAATTTCGGCGCAGAATTGATCGGGCAGAAGTTGGAAAGGGATATTCGCGAGGAGCTTTACGTTGAGCTGCTTGGTAAGAGCATGACATTCCACAACCTCCAACCGGTTGGCGATACCATGGCACGAGCGACAAATGATGTGAGAGAAATCAATCTGATGTTTAGCCCGGGTTTCAATCTGGTCATTGGGTCACTCAACTTCCTCATCATGCCGTTGATCATTGCGCCTTCCTACCATGTATCTTTGATCCTTGTCCCCATCCTCTTCCTGGTTAGTTATGTGGTGGCTTTGGGGCAGTATCTTTATGAGTTACAGCCTATTACGCGGTCTGTGCGTGAGGCTTTCGGGAAACTTAACACTCACCTATCGGAAGCTATCGATGGAATTGAGGTGGTAAAAGGATATTCACAGGAAAGGGAAGAGATTTCACGCTTCTCCAAGAATGCAAAGGATTATCGAGACGAGTTCATCAAGCAGGGCGATGTTGAGGCTCGCTTTGTACCTCTGTTGCTTATGGGCTTGGCGGTCGCAGCCGCTTTTCTACATGCTTCGATTCTCTATCGCCAGGGTCTCTTGGATATTGGTGATGTCGTGGCATATGTCGGGTTGATACTTTTATTTGGATTTCCAACTTTCGTCTCACTTTTTGCTTACTCTCAGATGTCTTTGGGGATGGCGAGTGCGAAACGCATTCTTGCCTTGATCACCCGTGAAACTGAGCTGGATCAGAACCCAACGGGCTATGTTGGCACCATGCAGGGTGATATCGAGTTCCAGTATGTGACTTACTCATATCCTGAAAGTGAAGAGAGCTTGGAGGATGTTTCATTCCAAGTTAGACAAGGGCAGACTGTGGCCATCGTAGGGCAAACTGGTTCGGGGAAAACGACGTTGGCCAAGCTTGTCAACCGCACGTATGACATATCAAAAGGTGCAATACTTCTCGACGGCATCGATGTGCGAGATTGGAATATGGAAGCGCTGCGCCGGCAGATATCCATCATTGAACAGGATGTATTCCTATTCTCCAGATCGATCGCAGAAAATATCGCATTTGGCTGCCAGGAGGCTACCCGAACGGAGATTGAGGAAGCCGCCCGTTCGGCCCAGGCTCATGAGTTCATCATGTCATTCAAGGATGGCTATGAGACTGTGATCGGGGAGCGTGGTGTGACCCTCTCTGGAGGTCAGAGGCAAAGGATCGCACTCGCACGCGCATTTCTCACGGACCCCAGGGTCCTGATCCTGGATGATTCGACAAGCTCCATCGATAGTGCGACTGAGGACGAGATCCAAAGGGCGATCTATAGAACTGCACGCGGTAGGACAACCATCATCATCACGCACCGCCTCTCACAAATTCGCTGGGCGGACTTGATCGTAGTCCTTCGAAAAGGACATGTTGAGGCGGTCGGCGCACATGATGAATTAATGGAATCATCTGAAGCTTATCACCGCATTTTCTCTCGTTTTGGGGACGATTAACGATGGGTTTCTTCTCGGGTCTCAATGCAGAGGATTATGACCGATCTTACTCAGATCGAGAGTTGATGCGACGCATCCTGCGCTACTTTTCCCCCCATACCTCTCGGATCGTAATCATTACCGTTACACTCAGCCTCATCGCTATCTCACAAGCCCTGAGGCCAATCCTCGTTTCTCGAGCGGTCGATGTAATGGCTGTGGGTGACTTGGGGGAACCTATTATTCTGGTGACGATCCTACTTTTTGTCCTTGGCTTTGTAGTCTGGGGCTCTAACTGGGTTCGAAGGAGGTTGACAACACGCACAGTCGGGGATGTGATGTTGGCATTGCGTGAAGATGCATTCACGTCAACGGTCGATCACGATATGTCATTTTTCGACGAACACTCCTCGGGGCGTATCGTGAGCCGGATTACTTCGGACACTCAGGAGTTCTCAAATGTTGTCGTCTTGGTGACGGATTTATTCAGCCAGGTCGCTCAGTCGCTGATACTTCTTGTAGTGCTATTGCGGATTGACTGGCGTCTCACCCTGCTGTTGCTGGCAATGCTGCCATTAATATTTGCCCTTGCCATTGGATATCGGCGGCTTGCACGGCGTGTGACAAGGCGTGGATTCCGGGCCATGGCCAACGTTAACGCTGCGATTAAGGAGTCGGTAACCGGAATCGCTGTGGCGAAGAACTTTCGTCAGGAAGCCTCCATCTACGAAGAGTTTCATGAAGTCAATTGGCAATCGTATAGAGTGAACGTTCGACGTGGATTTGTGCTCTCACTCATCTTCCCAACGTTGAACGCTCTTGGCGGGGTTGCTACTGCAATTTTGGTCTATGTAGGCGGATTGAGCGCTGTACAGGGTGCCATCACAGTGGGCGCATGGTACTTGTTCATTAACAGCTTAGATCGTTTCTGGTTCCCGATCCTCAACCTCTCCGCATTTTGGAGCCAGATTCAGGGTGGCCTATCAGCGGCAGAACGCGTTTTCGCGCTGGTTGATGCCAAGCCGGATGTGATCCAAGTTGATGCGAAGAGTGTTTCGAAACTACAAGGTGAGATCGATTTCGAGGAGATGGATTTTTATTATTTACCGGAGGAACCCGTCTTAGATCACTTCTCACTTCGCATCCATCCTGGTGAGAACCTCGCCCTGGTGGGACATACCGGAGCTGGGAAGTCCTCCATCGCCAAATTGGTAGCTCGTTTCTATGAGTATCAAGGGGGAAGTTTGTTGATTGATGGAAGGGATATTCGCAGTTTCGATTTACATGACTACCGCCAGCATCTTGGAATGGTCTCTCAGGTGCCATTTCTCTTCTCCGGGACCGTGGCGGATAACATTCGGTATGCCAATCCAGGGATCAGTGATGATGAAATTTTGGCTCTTGCCGGACGGATTGGGCAAGGCGAATGGTTGAAGTCGCTGCCTGATGGTTTGAGCACTCAAGTGGGCGAAAGAGGAAATTTGCTTTCCATGGGTCAACGTCAGCTTGTATCCCTAATGCGAGTACTTGTTCATCGCCCGGCGATCTTCATCCTTGATGAAGCCACAGCAAATATCGATCCATTTACCGAATCCCAAATCCAGGAGGCGCTTTCTCTCATCATGATGGAGACGACTTCCATCTTGATAGCTCATCGACTTTCAACTGTAAAGGCCGCGGATCGAATCATCGTGCTGCGCGAGGGGGAAATCATCGAAGAGGGAACTCACACGTCGCTCATGGCACAAGATGGTCACTACGCAGAGCTTTATAACACCTACTTTCGCCATCAATCCTTGGAATACATCGAAAGTGTACGTAAAGTCACTATAGGCGACTGAAGAATCTGTCCTGCAAACAGGAATATGCATCGCGGCTACCATCACGATTGCAATGGTATATACGGTTATTTCCTCGGCTCGAATATCAATGAATAGGCATTATCAACGAGGGAGAGTTTTGTTCGTAATGAAAGAGCTCCCATTCTAGTTAGCGTGATCGATGGGGATGGAGAAGAGGTTTAGGTCTCAAAGTCGTCGTGAGCAGACTCTTCCCAACGGATCTCAGCGATCCGGTGGGGTATGAGGAAGGTCTTCGCGAAGTTCGAGAATTCACCTCCCCCTTTACGATATGCGATGATCAGAGGATCTGGAGCAAGGAGCACACGGGCGAAGTAATCTTGTAGCTCGGTGAGGTATGGAACGATGAATTTCGGAAGGCCCATCGCTCGGCCGTGCTTGCTTCCACCTATAGCTATGATCACTTCACGGGCGAGAGCATAACGCCGCTCATCATCAGGTAGTGCAGAGGGCATGATGAACTTTCCCCCCACATCGATCAGGCGCGCGTTTATCTCATCCCACAAATCAAACTCATTGTTAGGATTGAGGGGTCGTATTGCTGGTGGATATCTCATGAGATTCTCAATCCACACAGGGGGAACCGTGACTCCCATGTAGGAGACAATACCTTGCGCCAGGTTCCGCACGAACCAACGCCGTTCCTCCTGGGTTGTGAGAATCATTCTCTATCGCCCCTTTACTGAATGACCCTGTTCGGCCTATCCAGTAAAATTATTCTAGGTCTCGACAGGTGATCTTTCTCCTTACAAACAACTTACAAGGGGAAAATCAATGGTGTGATCATGGTACTAACCGAGGGTAATCAGGGATCAGGAATCGGATATCAGGTATCAGAAACAAAGTCAAAACGTCAATAGGTTGATATGTTGATAAGTCGATAACTCAAACTTGTTGACCTTTTGACCTCTTGACACATTGACTTCTTACTGATGCACTGATTCCTAATCTCCGATCCCCGATCTTGACAATCTCATTTCCAATCCATAGAATGTCGGTGACTATTAAGCACAGGCAGGGGAGAGACCCATTGAACGCGGGCACCGAAGGGGCAAGCTTCGTGAAGATGTGCAGAAGCGAGGCGAAACTCTCAGGTAGAAAGGACCCTGTCTGGCCGCGCCTCTGGAAAGCCTTCAGGCACCGAAGGGGCAAGCCATCCGATGGTGGTGAATCTCTCAGGTCAAAGACAGAGGACGCACGCACAATGCGTGCGTCTTTTTTATCCCAGCGGAGCTGGAGAAAGGTCTAAGAAGGAGGGTACGATGGAGTTTCCCCAGGACGTGAAATACAGTGAGAACGATGAGTGGATCCGCATCGAGGGCGATGTCGGGACGATAGGGCTAACGGATTACGCTCAAGATCAACTGTCGGATGTCGTTTATGTTGAAGTCACTGCAGAAATTGGAGAGACAGTGGAGAAAGGAGAGGTTTTCGGGTTAGTTGAGTCCGTCAAGGCTGCGGCCGATATGTACATGCCGGTATCCGGAACCGTATCGGAGATCAATGAGGACCTTGTAGACGCGCCCGAGCTTGTGAACTCTGAGCCATATGGCGCAGCGTGGATGGTGAAAATAGGTATATCGGATCCTTCCCAGATCGAAGATTTGATGGATGCATCGGCCTACGAGAAATATGTCGAAGAACGGAGTGGCTGATGACTTATATTCCTCATACAGATGAAGATCGCCGAGAAATGCTTTCAGCAATCGGCGTAAAAAAGGTGGAGGATCTCTACCTGGATATCCCTAATGAATGCCTGTTTCCCGATCTCAACCTCCCTCCAGCATTATCGGAGTTGGAAGTGATGGATGAGATGCTGATCTATTCCGAGGCCAATGTGGACACACGGCATTTTGCATTCTTCTTAGGCGCCGGAGCATACAACCATTTCATTCCTGCGGTTGTCGATCATATCCTGCGCAGAGGTGAGTTCTATACCGCATACACGCCGTATCAGCCAGAGGTATCACAAGGGACGTTACAAGCCATCTTCGAATATCAGAGCCTGGTCTGCAACCTCACAGGAATGGATGTCTCGAACGCCTCTCACTACGACGGCGCGACGGCATTGGCAGAGGCTTTGATACTTGCACTGAACCAGCACCGCATGAAACGAAAACGTGTTGTCCTATCTCCTACGATCCACCCCCATTACCGTGAAGTCTTAAGGACCTATATGAGCGGTGTGGGCCTTGAGATTCTTGGTGATGTATCGCTTGAAAGCGACCAGAAGGAATTGGTGAAACTTATCAACGAAGACACGACCCTGGTTGCAGTGCAATATCCTGATTTCCTTGGAAATATCGAAGACTACGCGGACCTGGGGGAGGCAGCTCATTCGGCAGGTGCTCTCTTCTGCGTGGTCGTAAATCCTCTAGCTCTTGGAATGCTTAAGGCTACCTCAGAATTTGGCGCTGATATCGTCGTCGGGGAAGGGCAGCCATTAGGCATCCCGCTCTCATTCGGAGGTCCCTATTTAGGCATTTTCGCCACTAAGGATCAATACGTGCGTAAAATGGCTGGCCGTTTAGTCGGAGAGACCGTGGACAGCCGTGGACAGCGAGGTTATGTGCTCACATTAACACCACGAGAGCAGCACATTCGACGAGAGCGCGCGACCTCTAATATTTGCACCAATCAAGGGTTAATGGCGCTTGCCTCTGCTGTGTACATGTCGGTCATGGGCAAGTCCGGACTCAGAAAAGTCGCAGAGCTCTGTTACCACAAAACCCATTACGCTGCGGAGCAAGTTGAGAAGTTGGATGGATTCGGCGTGTGGAACGAGGGAGAATTCTTCAACGAATTCGTGATTTACTGCCCTCGTCCAGTGTCAGAGATCAACGATGCGCTTCTTGATTACGGCATTATAGGGGGTTTCGATCTCGGTCAGTCCTATGATGAATTGCAGGATCATATGCTTATCGCGGTTACAGAGATGAATAGCAAGGAACAAATTGACGACTTTGTTTCCGCGCTGGAGGAGGTGACCAATGACTGAACCATTGATTTACGATCTCTCCTCTCCCAATCGTCCTTCCATCTCTCTACCCGAGTTAGATACTCCTGCATATGAAGTTCCCAAGGCTCTGGTTCGCGAAGATCTTCCACTGCCGGAACTGTCGGAAATTGACGTTGTTCGGCATTTCGTGCGTCTGTCGCAGTTTAACCATGCAGTGGATACTGGCTTTTATCCACTTGGCTCATGCACGATGAAATACAATCCCAAAGTTTGCGAGGACGCAGCGCGTTTGCCTGGATTTGCATTTGTACACCCTCTCCAGGATGCCGAGCTTTCACAGGGAAGTCTGGTCCTGATGTATCAACTACAGGAGTGGTTGAAAGAGGTTGGAGGTTTTGCCGGTGTAAGTCTACAACCCGCTGCAGGTGCGCATGGTGAGCTTACGGGCCTATTGATCATCAGAGCGTATCATGATGACAGAGGGGATCGTAAACGCATTAAGATACTTGTCCCTGATTCCGCGCATGGAACCAATCCGGCAAGCACAACGATGGCTGGGATGGATGTAATCGAACTACCCTCCGATGCCAGAGGGAACATCGATCTGGAGAAATTACGCGAAGTCTGTGATGACACTGTCGCAGGATTAATGCTTACCAATCCCAACACACTTGGTCTCTTTGAGGAGCAAGTCCTTGAGGTAGCCAAGCAGGTCCATGATTGTGGAGGATTGATGTACGGTGATGGCGCCAACATGAACGCCCTTCTGGGTGTGGCACGTCCAGGCGACCTTGGGTTTGATGTCTTGCACTACAACTTGCATAAGACCTTTTCGACTCCCCATGGAGGTGGAGGTCCCGGGTCTGGTCCAGTTGGTGTCTCTGCGGAGCTCGTTGATTTTCTACCAGGACCTGTGGTTGACATCGTCGATCCCGGTGATGAAGAAATGTTCCCACTCTACGGTTTCGTCACTCCAAAAAAGAGCGTGGGAAGGGTGAAAGCATTCCACGGCCACTTTGGTATGCATGTGCGAGCATACGCTTATATGCGCATGTTGGGAAAAAGTGGCATGAGGTTAGTTTCAGACCATGCAGTGCTCAATGCGAACTACCTGCGGGTCAAGCTGCGCGATCGATATAATATACCATTCGATCGAGTGTGCATGCATGAGTTCGTCGCAGAAGGGTGTTGGGCTGATGCTCCTGAGGTCCATGCTCTCGATATCTCCAAGCGGCTGATGGATCATGGTTTCCACCCACCGACAAACTATTTCCCACTCATTGTTCATGAAGCTTTGATGATCGAGCCTACCGAGACGGAGAGCAAGGAAACCTTGGACTCATTTGTGGAGGCAATGCTCAGCATTGAGGAAGAGGCACGAACCAATCCCGAAGTGCTCCAAACCGCGCCGCATACAACACCTTTCGGTCGTCTTGATGAAGTGAAGGCAGCCCGGCAGTTGGTGCTATGCTGCAGACCAGTCGAGGTGCCGAAGGCTTGAGACGATTATGTAGTGTAAATGACAGGATAATAAGATTTAGAATATCAAGCCCGTGCGGGATCAATTGGATATTGGTCACCGCGCGGGTGTTTTCTCTAGAATTACTCCTGACATTTGAAGAAGCACTCTGAGCAGACAACTGTTGGGTGTAGTAATTTTAGTGATGCTAGACTCTCTGGATTTGTGGCTCAATGAAGATAGGGATTGCATTAAACCTAGTTAGCAAAAGGCTGAATAGGAAGTCTCACCGAAGGCCGACTACTTCAGGGTATTACTTATTTGGGATTAGCTCACAATAATGCAAAAGGAACCATTCAGAATAGGAAGAATGTAGGGATAGAAGCAGACGAAGCGCCTGAGTATACTGAACAGGCGCTTGCATCAAAAGAGAGTTGAGGTCTGCCCCTGGTCCCCTTGGTCCTGGAGCCTGGCAATGCGTATTTACATTCATATCTTACCGAATTCGGCTCAATATATTCTGAACCGATTTATGTTGGATGTGTGGATATCGGTTGATGAAACAAATAGGGTACAATCGCCATTACTGAGATAGGATAAGTTCGATGCGTCAGGTAGAAGAAGATCAAGTCAAAAGTGTTTCCCCAAGGGGGACTGTTCAGATCCAATTGGATGATGGAAGAGTTCTGGAAGGCCGGCGAGGTTCACAGCTAGAGGCATTTCTGAAAGACCTAGATGGGCTAGACGCGCCTGTAGTGGGGGCTATCGTGAATTGGGCGCTGCGCGAACTGACTTTCCCGATAGAAATGGATTCCCAGGTGCGGCCTGTCACGATGGGTGAGCCAGATGGGATGCGAATCTATCGTCGTTCTCTTACATTTCTTCTTGCAGTTGCATTTGATGAGCTCTTTCCAGGATATCGCTTAACAATAGATCACTCTGTCTCTTCAGGCGGTTACTTCTGCCAGGTGACGGATCGCGATCCGCTAGATGATGAAGAATTGATCCGGTTGGAAGATCGGATGCAGGAAATTGTGGAAGCCGATCTGCCATTTGCTAAAAGCCTGGTACCCACCGAAGACGCTATTGCTTATTTCCGGTCGAAGGGCTTTACAGATAAAGCTCGTTTGCTATCCCACCGCCGGAAACCGCATCTCGTCCTGTACCAACTACGCGAGATGCGTGACTACCACCATGGATACATGGTACCTTCGACAGGTTATTTACAGTGGTTCAGACTGGCTCGCATAAGCGATGGCTTTACACTTTGTTTTCCCAGGCGGCATTGGCCAACGGAACTCCAGGACCCTCCTGCATACCCGAGAATGTTAGGGACGTTCAGGTTATATGGGGATTGGTTAAAGACCCTGGGAATCGCCAATATTGGCTCTCTTAATGATTCCATCGTCGCAGGGCGTTCGAGAGAAGTTATTCTCGTTTCCGAAGCTTTACAAGAGAGGCAAATTGCTGAGATTGCGGCTCAGATTCACGAATCGAAGGATGTACTTCGTCTAGTTCTGGTTGCAGGACCTTCATCATCAGGGAAGACCACGTTCTCTAAACGACTTTCTATTCAATTACTGGCGTTGGGGCTTTCACCATTACCAATCGAGCTTGATAGTTTTTTCGTCGATCGTGAGAGCTCCCCACGGGATGCAGATGGGGAATACGATTACGAGTCGATTGGTGCGCTAGACTTAGAGCGACTAAATCATGACCTGCTTCGCCTGATCGCGGGAGATCAGGTTCGATTGCCGAGATATGACTTCCTCACAGGACGACAATTGGAAGGTGAACTCGCACAACTCGAGGAGCAGCAGATCATTATTCTTGAGGGCATCCACGGCCTTAATCCCGAGTTACTGCCTCAAATCCCCAAGGTGCAGACTTTTCGGATCTACGCGTCCGCACTTACACAGTTGAACCTCGATCGCTATAACCGTGTTTCAACAACGGACACCCGGCTCATCCGAAGGATTGTAAGAGACGCAAGCCAACGCGGGTACAATGCTCAAGAGACTATAAGGCGTTGGGAATCCGTGCGAAGGGGCGAAAAGCGTTACATATTTCCTTACCAGGAAAATGCTGATGTAATGTTCAACTCGGCATTGGTCTATGAGGGCTCTGCATTGGCGCCATTGGCAGAGCCTCTCCTTCGTCAGGTGCCGTATCAAACCGATGAGCATATTGAGGCAAAACGACTGCTCACATTTCTGGATTGGTTCCTACCAGTCGATACCGAGTTGATTCCAGATAACTCGATCTTGCGGGAGTTCATCGGGGGTTCCATCCTGGAGCAATTCACTCCTTGGAAACCGCCTGAATCCCATTGAGACGAAAGTTTTCAACACCCGATGAATGGATTGAAGATCCATCTTCACTACTTCCCGAAGAACATTGATAATATCATCACTACGTGATGACACATATTGGAGGCTTGTTGTAGTTTGCAGGTTACAGTAGAACTGTTTTATGATGAAGCTGAGCTGTTTTCATGCATCGATGGTGGCTAAAGGACGGAAATCTGTACTTCGTAAGGTTTTTGGTAATCGCACGGTTTGGATTAATGGTTTATCCTTTATATGGGAAGAGTGGTTGAGGTGCTGGTCATCAGGGAATCCAGCACCCTATTTCGCTGCTGCGACTGTCAGAGGTAAGATTTAGACAATCCCTGAGAGATCCGGTCACACACAAACTGGGTCACATGGGTCGGAATATGGAAGGTCTTGTCGGAGAAATGCTGGGGAAGTACCACATCCTTGAAGAGGTTGGCTATGGCGGTATGGCGACTGTCTACAAGGCCAAGGATACTGTTAATAACCGTAATGTTGCCATCAAAGTTCTCTCTCCATATGTTGCTAAAGAGCCAAGGTTCAAAGCGCGCTTCGATCAAGAGATTAAAGTACTCCTCAAGCTGAGACATCCCAATATTGTGCCAGTCCTTGATTATGGTGAGGAGGGCGAGTACTCATATATTGTGATGCCATTTATGACTTCCGGCACGTTACGTGAGCGCCTTCACGGTAGTCCGCTTCCGTTGAGCGTCTCTGCTGAGGTACTCCATCAAGTTTCACAGGCGCTTCAATACGCCCATAGTCAGAATGTGATCCATCGCGATATCAAGCCTTCCAACATCCTCATTGATGATGATGGCACTGCAAGATTAACCGACTTCGGTTTCGCACGTGTTTTGGATGAATCAATAAGCCTAACTGGATCTGCGCTCATCGGCACACCTGCTTACATGTCGCCTGAGCAATGCAAGGGAGAGGAAGCCACACATCTCTCAGACCAGTATTCGCTTGCTGTCATTCTCTACCAGATGACGACGGGGAAGCTTCCCTATGAGGCGGAGACGCCTATGGGTGTCGTCATCATGCACGCTACCGAACCGATGCCGCCTCCAAGGAATGTTTACCCTGAGATGTCTGAGAGCGTGGAGGCGGTTCTACTCAAAGCCCTTGAGAAAGACCCGGAGAGGCGGTACCCGTCTATCGTCGCAATAAATGAGGCTTTTCGCAGGGCGATCCGAAGGAAGAGTCCTTTCCCAGGCGTTATGCATCAAGCACAAAGGCTGGATCATCCAACTGCGGTTTACGATGGCTTCCTCACAAAGATCGCAAGACTTCGTATTCGATTTCAACCGCATTGGAGGCAGCGGATTACTACCTTCGCGCTACTATTTGTCGCTCTTTTGACCGGGATTTGGGGGATCTTCGGTTGGGTGACGAATGGTGGGGGTGCAGGGGGCAACGGTGGAGGTGCCCTTGCCCAGTATGGCATTCCTACGGATCGTTCTGCAGAGTATCTTGGGACCATCGAAGCGTTGAAGACATCGGTCGCACTGCCGCTAGGATTGGAAGCGAATCCAGATCAGATCGAGACTGCAGTTGCAGGCACCATTCAAGCCATGGTTGCAACTGATGACTACTGGGCCCTTAAAACCTCCAATCCACCTGGAGTGAGAACGGCAACACCGCTTCCAACGGGATCGGGTACTCCGGAACCCACTGAATCTGGCACTGTTACGAGTCTCCCAGTGAATACGCCCACTCCTAAAACTCCTAAACCACCTGCAACTCCGACTCCTACGATAAGCCCAACAACGGGAGTTACACCCGGAACACCGACGCCGACGGGTACGCCAACCAATACTGCAACAATAACCCCTACAAGTACGTTTACGAGAACACCCACGAGAACCCCTACGTGGACTCCATCGTGGACTCCATCCATCACTCCGACCCCAGGACCAACGGCAACACCCACACTTATCCCACCCGAAAGATGTAAATCAGACAAACCTCCGGGACACCCGTTATACTGCACACCGACGCCTGATTTTTAACGCCATAGAGTTAATCCTCAAGTTAGATCTTTTTGCAAAATCAGAGAGCCTTTACGGTATTCCGTAATCATTTAATCAGCGGTTGCTTCAAGGGATGGCCTCATTTCGTTGGATTAGATGTAGTTCGAAGTGTAAGGATCTGTTTCTGAAATCAGGGGTATCTATGTGCGGGGTGAGGAATCGCCGTTCTGGGGATCAGATGCTAATCTATGATCAAGATCAATGTCTCGCCATGAACGTGGATCTTCGCGGGGCTCCATATGGATGAAAACCGTCGTGAAAGGAACAGCCTGATGGATGTCTTCTTCAATGGATTCCACGAAATTGTGCCCTTGTTGAACAGACCAATCCCCGGGGATCAAGATGTGCATGGATACAAAATTACGCGTACCAGCCTGCCTGGTACGTAATGCATGGAATGAAATCCCCTCTCTTGAGTAAGTCTCTAAAACATCTCTGACTTTCTGAATTTCAGCTTCCGGCAGAGCGGTATCCATCAAGCCCAATAACGATCGTCGTGTCAGATTGTATCCAGTTCGGCCGATGTACAATGCCATCCCCAGAGCGATGATAGCGTCAAGGCGCAACCAACCGCTCACTCCAACCACTGCAACTCCGATGAGCACGCTGAATGAGGTCCACACGTCGGTCATCAGATGCTGGCCGTCTGCCTCCAATGCAATGGATTGGTGAACTCGTCCTACGCGGAGGAGCACACGAGCGACTGCTAAATTCAGCATTGAAGCAGAGAGCGAGATGACCAATCCCAATCCAATATTCTCGATGGGTTGAGGCTCGATCAACCTGTGGACGCCGGTAATCAAGATGCTCAGTGCAGCAATCAGAATTAGAGAGCCCTCAAATAAGCTCGAGAAATATTCTGCTTTACTGTGTCCGTATGCATGATCCTCATCAGGAGGTTTTGAGGCAATGTTAAGCAACCTGACGGCAAGCAGAGCGGCAGTCAGATTTACGATGGATTCCAGGGCGTCAGATAACAGACCAACAGAACCTGTTATCGAGTATGCTGCGAATTTTACCGCCATGGTGATGATCGCTGCGGCTACGGAAATCCAGGCGAAACGTTGTTTTGGCCATTCAATCCACTGAAACATGTGGTGATTTTACCATTAGGTTAGAGATCAAAATATGGAGAAGTGGTTATCTAAATTCCTCACTCGAGGTAGCTGCCTCCAGCAGGTTTAGTTGATCACTATCAATCTGAAGTGAAAACAGGATCTATCAAAATATTAATCCTTAACGGAATTCAACAAATCAGATTGACTTCATTAAATTTTCAGAGAGGCGATGTTCTGAGGAGAAGGATAGTTACTTTTGTGGAAACCCTTGCGAAGGTTTAAGCGAGCCGCAGGTTCGCCAACCTTCGCAAGGGTTATTAATGCAGTGACCTGGCTTTAGCCATCATGCATGCTGCTTCGGATCGAGTGATGTCGTCATAAGGTCGATAGAAGGCATCGCCGCGATTGGTGACGTCCTCGCAGTCCTGTACAAGTCCATCTTGATAAGCGGCCATGATCCACTTACTGAACCATAGGGCGCTTCCGCCGACGGGTACGTCGTCATAGAACTGGGTCACGGGGTCAGCAGGAACGAAGTCCGCGCCATGGAGCATGCGTTCGAAGAAAACGGCAGCTTCAGCTCGAGTGTGTCCTTGGAGTGGGCAGAAGATGAGCGGATCAATTCCGCAACCTGCGGTGTACCCATCTTCCCAGAGGCCTTCAGCCCATTTGAAGAACCACTCGAATGTGGGCACATCGGCGAATGTCTGGTGATTGGGCTCAGTGGGCATGTAGCCAGCGCCATGAATACCGCGCTCGACGAAGACAGAACCCTCAGCACGCGTCATCTCATTCTCGGGGCAAAACAAACGAGGTTCTGCGCTGCAGCCGGCGATGTAGCCGCCCTGGTATAAGGCTTCGATTGCATCATAGGCCCAGTGGTCGCGCGGGACATCTGCAAAGGTTGTCTCGGATTCTTCAATTGGGATAGGCTGCCCGGATTCATAACGATCTTTCGCTGGAATAGTTCCCTCACCTAACGTAAACTCGCTTCCTATTGAGGGCCATGGTAGAGATCCGAAGAAAGCAGGTTTCGAAATCAAGTAGTAGGAGTTAGGCAAATCATGATCAGGAATGGCAGGATCCCAGGAGATCTGGCCATTCACGTTGTTCCCATGAACGAGCGTTCCACTGCTATCATTGGAAATCCAGATCCTGTTTGATCCCTCAGTGAGCTCATTACCGATAACATTTTGGTTGTGAGAGTGGTCGTTGATGTTCAGGTTTTCAAATTCAATTCGATTTCTAAAGAGTGTAATACCAGGACCGGCTGGCCCCCAGTAATCCGTTGACCATGCTTCTTGGACGATGTTTCCTTCAAAAAGGTTCATGAATGGGTAATGTCCATGCACGGAAATATCGGGAGGATCCCATCCTCCATTTGCGAAGGTGTCGAATGAATAGTTGTAACCAAATACATTGCCATTTGCACCTGTAGCCAGCATCATAGAATGCCTCAGGTGCTCGAAGATGTTATTCTCAACAAGACAGTTCGTGGAGTGCGTATTCACATTGACGCCGTATCCATGACCACCGCCTCCATAATCGTGTGCGTGGTGGAAATAGCTATCCCTCACTTCTACGTTAATGGAAGAAGTCACTGAGACGTGGGTTCGGTAGGTGTACTCGCTGTGAACGAGTCTCACCCAGGAATCCATAGAGTTCTTGAAATGAATGGTGTGTCCGTCACCTGCGTCCAGTCGTTTGATGTGCAATTTTTCAATCCCTACATTGGATATCAATCCGTTTGTTCTGACGACAGCATTTAGATCGGTACGGAATGATAGGTGGAGGGGTGGATCGATAGTTAACGTGTTGCCGTTAACCGCGATGACATGGAAGAACTGTCCCACCGAGTCCCGTGCCCAAGGCTGGTTCCATTCAGGTTTCGTGTACATGATTGTGGGGTCGTTTTCCTGTTGTATTTCAGCTGTATCGCCGGGGCTAAACGACGAAGCATCTGCGACCTGGAGTAGGGTTGAGCCTTTCTCGAGTCCACTTATGGCGGGAGTAAAATCGCCGCGCCGGTAGGTTACGGCTTCGATACATGGCCTTGAGGCGCCACTTAGATCACATTCTAGATGAGTCTTATCTGCCCATTCTCCACGCAGTACGATGCCGTCCTTCAGCTTGATGGTGGATTCATATCGGTAGGTCCCCTCAGGGAAAAGGACAGCCCCCGGGCTTGTGGCGCTGTTAATTGCAGTCGTTATTGCAGCGTAGTCGTTAGTGATACCGTCCCCTTTGGCTCCGAAATCCATCACATTCACAACAACGGGCACTTTGGGAATTTCCCCTGGATATCCAACTTCCGTCCAGTCCACCATCCGAGAGGGTTCTATGATCTCTGCTCGGACGTTGCCTGATGGCATGGTCAGACTCGCCATAAGGACGAAAGAGGTAATAAGAAGAAGCCGTTCTCGCCATTTATTAGGTTTCTCTCCACTTATGGAAAAGTTCAGGTTATTCATCATGATCCCCCCTCTTATTCAGAGGTATTTGATACTTGGGTTACTGCTAATCCTTTCGATTGGACCATCATATATGCGCCCATAGCTCGATTAAGTGGGGCCTCCGGACAGGCCCTCAGGTCGGGCATTTCCTGGCATGGAATGAGGATTTGGGATCGATAAGCTTCTTCAACCCACGGGGCATACCATGCGTCGAGTGGAACGTCTGAGAATATTCCGGTTGGCTCTGGTGGACTGAAATCATATCCGTACATCATCCGAAGAAAGAACACTGATCCTTCTGCCATCGTGTGTTCCCTCATTGGGCAGTATGCAAGTGGATCTAGCCCACAACCTGCGGTATAGCCATCCCTCCAAAGTCCGTCAGTCCATTTGGCGTACCACTCCCACAGCGGAACATCGGCGAAGACTTGTTCGCTAGGCTCTGGAGGGATGTAGTACGCATTATGGATCCCGCGCTCGACGAAGACCGCGCTCTCCGCTCGTGTCATTGTAGCTTCAGGGCAATAAAGCGGAGGGTCGGCGCTGCAGCCAGCGATGTACCCTAATTGATAAAGAAGTTCGATGTACACAAATGCCCAATGATCTGTAGGTACATCCTCGAACGAGGACTTAGGTAGCGGTGGCGTCCCGACGAGCCCGTTAATGTATTCTTCGATGTTGGTGTATCCATCACCATCACGGTCCAACGCGCTGTCATCCTGTTGTGGGTTTAGGCCACGCTCGGTTTCCCATGTGTCCGGCATGCCGTCATGGTCCGAGTCGAGCGGGGCAGTCCCAGGTTTGAGTGATGGCCAACCACCAACCTCGGAGGGATGATTGATGATGCTCCCAGTCCTGTTGATCACATCGTTAACGACGCGCTCGTCGACGGCATCACGTGTGGGGAATGACGCCCCTGCTGAAGCAAGGATTTGATCGTATGCATCGAACGCATATATCGTCGTGATTGGAGGGGCAGCATGGCGATTAGAGGTCAGGTATTGCCAATCGTCTGGATTGACGACGAGTCTCTGGTCCAGACTGTCATCTGACCGATGAGGTCCAATGTTACCTTCGACGTACAAAGAAATTGCGTGGTTGCTCAGTGGGCTAATTTCAACTTCGTACCTTCGTGTGTTGCTGTCGGGGCCTTGTATGACGTAGTTTCCAATGTAATTCACAGGTAGGTCAGCGAAGTCATTGGTGATATATCCTGCAGCACCACCGTAGTTGTAAATAACATTGTTAACGACGTCCACAAGTCCGGCTGTCTTTATCCTCGGACTTCGCTCGTCGTTGTGTGCGAAGAGATTATGGTGGAGAGATATGTTTCTGCTTCCATCACTGCCCAGCAGAATGCCCTTGCTGTGTGGCCCCTTGGAGTGCGTGCTGTCGTGAAGACCTTCTGCGATGATGCACCACTGGATAGTGATATCGTGAGGGTCATACCAGGTGGACATGTTTTCATCGACTGCCCAACTGACTGAGCAATGATCAACGATGACGTTGTAGGCCGAGTTGTTGAGGATATTGATACCATCGCCCTCACCTCCGGCTCCGGGTCTGGCTCGGATATAGCGCACAATAACGTCGTGCGTCTGGATGGTTAGAGCGGTCTTGTTCGAGCTTCCATTTTTCAAAGTGATACCGTCGCCAGGAGCAGTTTGTCCAGCGATAGTGATGAATGGATTCTTGATCCTTAAACTGGAAGCCAACTCAATGGTGCCTCCAATACGGAAGACGACAATCCTGGGTCCTTCAGCCTCAATGGCAGCTCTCAGACTGCCCGGACCGCTTTCATTGAGGTTGGTAACCTCGATAACGCGGCCTCCACGCCCCCCGATGGAGGATGCACCAAATCCTTCTGCACCAGGAAAGGCAGGAATAGCTAGAGCTGCCGATTCGGCTGCTGAGTTCGATAGAGTGAGTGACAGACTGATCAGAATAACTGCGATAATGAATAACGCGCCTTGTGGTTGGCGCCTTTTTATGAATGATTTTTCCATCGCTCTTTCCACTCTCGTCCGCATCCATTATGGAATTTGAATCCGCATTGAAGCATTAGTACGGTGGTCTCCTCATCGAAAGTACGCTGGTACCATGGAACTTGCGGATTGTGGAAGTCTTTGTTTTTTATTTCTCCTGGTGAGGGATGAAACCATTGAATAACAAAGCCCTGATGGAGACTCCATCAGGGCTTCGTGTGGCGCCGAAGGTACGTTACTGGAGAGGAAGCTGCTTGGCCAGGACCATCATATATGCTCCCATAGCGCGGGTGAGTGGATCTGATGGACAAGCTCGGAGGTCGGGTTGGGTTTGGCAAGCTGGATAGATGCCTGCGTTGTATGCTCCTTCCACCCATCTAGCGTACCATTCGTTCACAGGAACATCAGTGAAGATACCTTGTGCGGGAGGTGGTTCGTAGGATGCACCGCGCAGCATCCGCAGGTAGAATACGGCGCCTTCCGCCATCGTGTGCGTCTGCAATGGGCAGTACATGAGCGGATTTGTGCTGCAACCTGCTGTGTAGCCGTCATTCCACAATCCTGCGGTCCAATCATAGAACCACTCCCAATCACCGACATCGGCGAAGATGGGTTGAGGTGGGTTTGGCGGTAAATAGCTCGCGTCGTGCACGCCGCGTTCAACGAAGACAGAGCTTTCCGCACGTGTCATTGCAATGTCTGGACAGTACATGCGCGGTTGCACGCTGCAGCCGGCAACATATCCATTCTGATAGAGTGTCTCAATGTAGCTATATGCCCAGTGGGAGGATGGCACATCGACGAAGGTCTGTGTCGGTCCTCCACCTTGGAGTTTGCTGATCAACTCGAATTGATCGGGCACCACGCCGTCGATGTCCTTGAAGTAACAGGAGGCGTGGTTAGGATTGCCATTGTCGTTGAACCTGCAGAAGAGAGCGCCATGGTTGGCGTTCTGATCGGAGGTGTAGACCGCGGCCATCCATGGCCAATTCTGATCCTGATTGCGAATGCTCTTGCCGGCGATGCCACTGACGTGGGCAAATGATTGGCCTTCATCGAGCTCAAGGGTAGAGGATTGATTGACGACCACCTGGTTCTCGAAACTGGACATTAGGTAGGTGCGCGAGTAGGAGTGTTCGTGTCCAGTGGCGACGATGGCTCCTGCGTCCTTGCAGGCCTCATAGACGCCCCAGCCAGTATCATCACCCTTGCCGCCGACCTGCATCTTGTTCATATTCTTGTGCCAGGAACAGATGCGCCAGATGTGGTTGTCATTGGCAAACTGCTGTTGGATGTAGCTGACTTGTTCGGACTTGCTGCCCATGGTGCCGGCACCGTTGAGGATGATGCGGAAGCCCCTGAAATCGCAGTGGCCATTGACACCCAGATCGCCGTGACAGTCTGCGTCCGGGATCCTAGCGATACGCTGCATCATCTTATGCTTGTAACCGCCCGAGCCACTCCATTTACTCGTATCATGGTTGCCGACTGATATGAAGTACGGAAAGTCTGGACCGAGGATGTCGTTGATCTGCTGATCCCAGCCGTCGGGGTCATCGTTGTAGTCGAAGTCGCCGCTGTGGATGACAAGGTCGGTGCCTTCATCTAGGATCATCCGCAGGACTGCCTTAGCATTACTGGTGATGCCCTGATCACCAATAAATGCGATTGTGAAGTTAGGGGGAGGCCCTCCACCTGGTGGTGGTGTACTGGTTGGGGGTGGTGGTGTGCTAGTTGGAGGCGGAGGAGTGCTGGTAGGCGGCGGTGGTGTAGGAGTACCGCCGTATCCACCGTCGACACAAACAGTAAGATCGCTCTGGGCGATCTCAGCCCAATCATAAACGTAATACTGTGCGCCAGGATCGTCATGTATCACAGCGAAGCCGTGAGGGAAACCAGGAGCCGCATATGAGTTAACGTCGAGGCCGTCTGTTCCATCTGACTGGTTGGCAGCGAATGTCTTGACGAATGTGTTGTTTCCCTGGCGCTCATACACTTTAAACTCCGAATTGCCCTGGCTGGAGAGGACAAGGTATCCGGAGCCATCATTGCACTTATAGATGGCAAATCCTTCTCGGTCACCGCTGATGCCGTCACCGGTAGCGAAGAATGCCAAGCGGTTTAAGTTGGCGCTATCTGGATCGGCGTTGTACTTGTGAACACCTTTGGACTCTTCGGCGAAATAGACGAAGCCATTCTCGTCGTCAGCGACCATACCCTCGGCGACACCCATGGATACATCTTTGAAGTCGCGTACTTTGGTGACGGTAATATTCCCGCCATCACCGGAGAGCAGGTACTGATAAATGGGGGTACTGCCTTTCGGCTTATCGAAGATGAAGATGGCACCGTCGGAGGGGCGCTTGTAGAGTGTAAAGCCGTAAGAGTTGCCCTGGATGTCGTTGCCAGATGAGTTCTTATCGGCAAGGACGGTTACAGCGTCGCTTCCAGAGTAGTTGGGGTTGATTCGCATCACAGCGAGCTTTCCAGTATCTCGCAAGTTGCCAGCAACGATGTCGATAGTGTCATTGCCGAACTTGAAGCCATAGCGGACATCGATGTTGTTCAAGGAGGTGTTGAAATCGACGTGCTGGAGTTGATTGCCGGAAAAGTCAAAGACGTAGATACCTGCGTCTTTATCGGAGAGGAACATCAGGCTCTTAAATCGATCGGTGGGATGGATCCAGATAGCGGGATCGTCGGCGTTGGAGCCGCCTTTTAGCGGTCCAAGCTTGGGATCGACGGTGACGGTGGGCTCTGCGCGGGCTATGGATGCTGCGCCGCCCAGACCCAGGAAAGGTGAGAGCAGTGAGATCGCGAGTGTGCTGATTGCTGCAATGACGAAGATGAGTGTCGTTGTGTTAACGCGGATATTTATTTTATTTCTAAGGTACTGCATGGTAATTCCCTCCGGCTGGAACTATCATTAGACAAATTCTCGATTTTGAAACCCCCATGGAGCGAATAGCGAATTTTGTCTCACACTCATGCTGGGTGACAGTTTCATTCTAGAGAAGTGAGAGAGGAGCTTGAGGAGTACGAAAGTACTTTGATAAGGAGTACGATAGTCCTTGGGAAGTTGGTACTGTTAGTGAACTCTTGCGAAGGTTGGCTAACCTTCGGTTAGCTTAAACCTTCGCAAGGGTTAATGAACTCACGGTCCAATGTATGAGGTAGACATTACGAAGTCATCAAAGTAGAGGGTTCCTGTTATCCCCGAATCCTTGATGCAGGTCCCTAGCCATACGCTATCTACTTTCCATGAAGTCATACTATGACCTGTGTGGTCCAAAACTAAATGTCCATCTATCCACAATTTCGTGCCGGCGTTCGATGGATCTGTGTAATGGGCTACCTCAATGCTGTACCATTTTCCACGTTCGAGCCAAAGATGTTGGGGCGGTAAATCGTTGTAATCTTGGTTCTTTCCACTGTTGTCTTGCCACGGACATGTGATAGCAAATCGGTCGGGATTCTCGGCCTGTTTTTCAATTCCACAATCGACAAACTCGGCGCTTCCACGAGTAGTATTGAAGCCCGTGAGATGATGGTGATCGTCAATGTTGGGCTGATCGTAGTCGTCATCGATGTACAAGTAAACGCGGAAATGGAGCGAATCATAGCCGCCGGGTTCTCGGAATGTGTCGATGTGAGTCGGACCTCCAGAAGGTGATTTCACATGTACCTGAAATCCCCATAAGCCTGATCGGGATCTTAGTGAGGATCGTTCCGTGGTGTTGTTATCATCGCTGGAATGCTTACGCCACAATGAGGAACTCCCAATCTCGAGCGGATTTTCAAAATCCTCTTGATGATCCCAATTTCCCGATGGGGTTGGCGTAGGAGGGATAGGAGTTGGTGGAGGTGGAGGCGGAGTTGGGTTCTTTGCCTTATTCATCATGCAGGCTGCTTCAGCACGGGTGAGACCATCGTATGGGCGATAGAAAGCATCGCCGCGGTTGGCGTCATCCTCACAGTCGTGCACGAGGCCATCCTGGTACGCGGCCATGACCCACTTGCTGAACCATAGGGCACTTCCTCCGACTGGCACATCGTCATAGACCTGGGTCACCGGATCGGCGGGGACGAAATCCGCACCATGGAGCATGCGTTCGAAGAAGACGGCGGCCTCGGCTCGAGTGTGGCCCGTGAGCGGGCAGAAGATGAGCGGTTCGCTCCCGCAGCCGGCGGTGTAGCCGTCCTCCCAAAGACCTTCAGCCCACTTGAAGAACCATTCGTGGGTTGGTACATCGGCAAAAGTCTGGTGGCCTGGCTCAGTGGGCAGGTAGCCAGCGCCGTGAATCCCGCGCTCGACGAATACGGCGCCTTCGGCTCGAGTCATGCCATTCTCGGGGCAGTACATGCGCGGCTCGGTACTGCAGCCGGCTACGTAACCGTCCTGGTAGAGACTTTCGATGTAATCATAAGCCCAGTGGGTATCAGGCACATCGATGAAGATTGTGCCAGGTGTGACCGTCGAATAGGGCGTAGGTGTATGTGTGATCGATGTGTTGAGAGACGATGCTTGGTTGGAAAACCTAGAGAGGATGTCATGGTCGGATTTCATGTCAGCCCAAGCGACGGAGCGGAATGAATTTGCCGCCTCAACTTGAATGTGTTGGCAACCCAATGCGAGTTGGAATGATGTGCTTATGAGCAGAATTGTTAGGATTGCAGCGATTGTAGTTCTCTTTGCTTTCTTAACCATTTCTATAATCCTCATAAGAATGAGCAAGATTTAATGGATGAATTGAAAGCCTTGATCGCATAATGCACTTGACTGGAAATTGGCCGAATCGCCAATCATAAAAATCACCACTAAAAAGTATGAGTGAATACATAGTTAGAATAAGTAGTACCTTGGTGGGTAGTCGGGGGGTACGTATGTCCTCACCTTGTTCGTTAAATTGCATTAAGGGGGATTTGAGAGGATCAGGAAAAACCTGTTGAGAGTGTGTTTAAATTTCAGGAAAGGTTGATAGCGGCATCAGGATCGCTCAATCTCTCAGATACTCAATGATGAGTTGAGAAGTTGCGATCAAGGATTCGATGTGGGTCCTTTCATAGTTATGGGAAGCATCGACACCAGGTCCGATAAGTGCTACCTGAACATCGCCACCTGCACGCCAATATGTCTCTCCATCAGAGCGGTAATGCGGGTAGACGTCTGTTTTGAATGGTATGTCGGCAGACTCGGCAAGTTTCTGCATCCGCCGGGTTAACTCGAAATGATACGGGCCGCCTGAATCCTTTGCACAGATTGATATGTGAAACTCATCCGAGGCTTGTCCTTGACCTACGGCGGCCATGTCAACTGCAACTAGTTCGCAAAGGTCTGTGGGAAGACCAGCCGCAGCACCGTGTCCTACCTCCTCATAATTGCTGATGTGAAGAGTCGTGCGTTGCTTTGGTGAAATCATGTAGTTCTTCATGGCATGGACGGATGCCATAATGCAAGCGACTCCGGTTTTATCGTCAAGATGTCGTGAACGGATGAATCCGGTTGGTGTCACTACAGAGCGTGGATCGAAAACCACAAAATCACCAACGTCGATACCGAGATCCCTTGTTTCAGTTTCGGAAGTTGTACGCTCGTCGATCCGGACTTCCATGTTCTCACCGCTGCGATCCAATTTACCGACCTCCGCGCCATGGACGTGTGCAGAGGCTTTTGTGATCAGCATCGAGCCACGAAACTTGTCCCCTGTTTTCGTGAAAATTGTGCAACATTCACCTTCAACAGTGTTCCATGCAAAGTTTCCAATTTTGGAAAGTCGCAACCGACCGTTGGATTTAATTTCCTTGACCATTGTGCCCAATGTATCAATATGGGCCGTAATCGCGCGCGGTCTATCTTCCCTTTCGCCTTCTATCGTAGCAATCAGACTACCCTTCTGGGTCTTCTGCGGTTGTAATCCAAGTTCGGTAAAGGTTTTTTCTGCATATTCGATGGCATGCAAAGTAAAACCGGTCGGGCTGGGTATATTCACCAGCGTGATCAATTGATCGGTGAGATATTGTGAGTTAATTTCAATTGGAACTGACATGTTCACTCCAATTTAAATGTAGAATTGGAACTATGTTAACCTCTGCGGCATGGATTGCAAGCACATAATTGATAGAAACCCTGCTTGCCATCAAGTATCAATGGGAGATTTTTGCGGGATTGGGGAACGAATTCGCAGAAATGGGCCTCATGTCCTCGATGGGGATAGGAGATTGTTTATGAGAATGAGGTCTTTCGCAATACTGCTCTTAATTGTAGGAACAGGATTAAGTGCCTGTAGTTTAGCTAGTGATTCCTCCACGAGTGGTGATGATGTCGATGGAGGGATATTCGCCGTTGAATCGGCCGAGGTCATCGTGAGGGAAAGTTATCCTATGCAGGTAGAGCTGATCTTACGTGGAACACTGGGCAGCCCTTGTGATGAGCTGGTCTGGAAGGTAGAAGATCCTGACGAGGAGAGGATCATACATGTGGATGTAGACGCGGTATCAACCCTGGAAAAGGGAGAAGCATGTATTCAAATTGTAGAAACATTTGAGGTGCGGATTCCACTGGGGGATTTCACGGAGTATGATTATTCGGTTTGGGTGAATGGTGTTGAGGTGGCATCCTTTTGACTGAATGCTTGATCTTGAGGAAATTATGCATTCCAGGATTTTACGTTGGTATTATGGCGCGATAATGCAAATAATGGTCAAATCAATGAGGAATCCTGCGCCTCTGTTATTGAGGTGGAAAATCTCTGTGTTTCGTACTATACATAGGGGCTGAGGAGGGTATTTTAACTTTAAGAGATGATCATGATTTTCCGTGTTGCACTTTCGAGTGAGAATAAGCCGTGGTAACCTAGGACGGTTTTGATGCTGGCAGGAAATGTATCTATGACGTATTCAGAACTTTGCAGGTATCTATAGGTAAAGTGATGGCTGGTCTCGAAGGACATACATTGGGTCATTACCGCCTGGTCGAAGAGATTGGGCGTGGTGGTATGGCGACAGTATGTCGGGCGGTTGACATACGGACCAATACTGAAGTCGCGATCAAGGTCCTCTCCCCAACCATCTCTGGCGACAATCGATTTGTCCAGCGCTTCAAGCGAGAGAGTTCGCTCCTGGCTGGTCTCAAGCATCCCAATATCATCCCCGTAATCGGATACGGTGAAAGCAAGGGCATGGTGTTCATGGTCATGCCCTATGTGAAGGGTGAATCACTGCAAGGTCGAATCGAAGATGGCAAATTCAACAAGAAGGAGCGCGAGCGCTGGATTCACCAAATTGCTGATGCATTAGTCTTCGCGCACAGCCAGGGAATTATCCACCGAGACGTAAAGCCATCGAATGTGATGATCGATAAGTCGGGGAATGCTCACCTCATGGATTTTGGTTTGGCCAGAGAGGTAGAGGGCTCCAATACACTCACCGGATCTATGCTGTTGGGAACACCTGCTTACATGGCACCAGAGCAAGGCCGAGGTGATTTGGTCGACGAACGCTCCGACCAGTACTCATTGGGCATTATCATTTACCAGATGCTGACCGGCCAATTGCCATTTGAGGCCGACTCGCCAATGGGTACGGTTCTCAAGCATATCCAGGAACCTGTTCCAAGACCGAGTCGATTTGTTCCCAAGATGTCACAGGCTTTGGAGCGCGTGATCTTAAAGTGCCTCGCAAAAGATCCGGAGTATCGCTATCCCACAGTTGGCGCATTTTATGAAGCCTACAAGGCAGCACGTGATGGAGCAACCATCGCCGACCTTGATTTGGAAACCGTAGTTGTACCTCTAGAGCCTATCCTAAGGGAGGCGCAAGGACCTTACCGCGCCCAGGCGGATGCAGTAGGACGATCGGGCGGCAGAGGTTCACGAATCTGGGTAGCGCTTTTAGCTGTGCTTCCATTGGCACTGATCGGAGCAATTCTTGCCTCGCCCCAGTTGTCTTCAGTCCTAGGAGCGGTTTTCGGTCAACAACCAACACCTTCACAATCACCAGCAACTGAACCCGTTAGTTCACCCATTCCGCTGCCAACCGACTCGAGTCCGGAACCCACACTAGTTCCAACTCCCATCACTTTCCAGAAGCTCGGCTGTCCGGATGTCTTGGTCCACGCGCCGATATCCGGAGCCAATAGCATGGTATGGGTGTTAGATAATGCTGATGCCGAACCAGTGGAATTTGAATTTAAGGAGATTGCCTATCCAGAGGTGAACGAATCAATTACCAAGATCCAACTTGGCAATGTGGTAGTGTGGGAAGGAGAGACTCAAGGGGGTGAACTAGACCTGGGTGAGGCAAAGTTTCAGAGCTTACCAGGTCTCTCTGCGACAGAACTCACCCTTGAATTCATTTGGTCTCCGGCATTGCTCAACTATCGTCTTGTTCTTGACTTCGGCGAAGGTTGTGAGCTAATTGGTAACTGGTAATATCCAAGCACTACTATCCATATTGTTTTATTAAATTACTTACTCATTATCGAATGTTTTGAAAGGAGTCTTATACTCGATGATCGATCCACGTGTCGAAAATCTGGCGAAGATCCTTGTGAGGTACTCCACGAAGGTCCAACCGAAGGACCATGTGGCAATCATTGGTTCACCATTGGCTGAGCCGCTGATTAAGGCGCTCTTTGGTGAGGTACTAAAAGCTGGAGGATACCCATACCCATTCATGGGCTTAGAGTTACTTCGAGGGATGGATGGCTTGGATGAGATTCTGTTCAAGGAAGCCAGTGACGATCAACTAAAGCATGTCTTACGCACGGACGAAATGATTTTTCGGGAATTTGAGGTGATGTTTTCGATTCGCAGTCAAGGCAATACGCGCGAATTGATGAATGTAGATCCAAGTCGGCAGAATCTCCGGAAAAAAGCCCGCACTGAGATCGTCCAAGCTTACCTTGATCGCACAGCCACCGGTGAATTTCGCTGGTGTGGAACACTATTCCCTACAACGGCCTACGCACAAGATGCCGAGATGAGCCTATCGGAATTCGAAGACTACGTATTTAGCACGACCTATGCTGACACAGATGACCCTGTCGGGGCGTGGAATGCGATTCACGATGAACAACAAAAACTGGTTGACTGGCTTGTGGGGAAGAAAGAAGTGGTTGTGAAAGGGCCCAACGTGGACCTCACGCTATCTGTTGAGGGACGACCCTTTATCAACTCGGATGGCACACTGAATATGCCCAGCGGGGAAATTTACACTGGACCCGTCGAGGACTCCACCAATGGCTGGGTACGTTTCACTTATCCTGCTGTTCTTGAAGGTCGTGAGGTCGATGGCATTGAGCTTCGTTTTGAGGAGGGTCGTGTGGTGGAGGCATCGGCGGAGAAGAATGAGGCGTTTTTACTCGCGATGCTGAACACTGACCCCGGCGCACGGTATGTGGGCGAGTGGGCGATCGGTACCAATAAAAAAATCAACCGCTTCATCAAGGCCATACTCTTCGATGAGAAGATCGGTGGAACTTTCCACATGGCTGTGGGTTTCGGATTTCCACACACGGGATCGAAGAATAGAAGCGCTATCCATTGGGATATGATCTGCGATATGCGTGATGGTGGGGAGATCTATGTCGATGGGGAGCTGTTTTATCGATCGGGGGAGTTTCTGATCTAACTGATGCATGTAATGTGAAATCTTTTTTCTCGTTCCACAGCTCTGCTGTGGAACGTTTGTTGCCTGCCAACGATATTGAATCGTCAATTACGCTACTCAGATGATGACGAGGCCAAACGTGGAGTGAGAGTTTGAGCACTCCAAATCCAGCTCAACAGAAGGGGATAGCTTGCGGCGCGGAGCCCCGCAACTAGGATAGAAAATTCCATTAGGCGTTTGTACGGGCGAAGCATTCGCTGAATCGGAATTAATTTCGAACATGATTGACTAAGCGAATGCTTCGCCCCTACGCGTCATGGAAAGGATTGTAGTGTCATGTGGATTCCGAAAGCTCCGCTTTTTAGCCCGGGCGTAGCCTGCGAACATCGCACTGATATGAATGCCCGTGCTCATAGCTTAAGACCCTTAGGGCCTATCGATAGGGTAATCGAATTCAAGGACTGGCAGTCCTCGAAGGACTGCCAGTCCTTTGACTCCTGCCACTAGGAAGAGAAGGGCTCTGTGGGTAGAAAGCGCGTGGAGACTAGGAAACCTTGCGAAGGTTTAAGCTAACCGAAGGTTAGCCAACCTTTGCAAGGTTATTGAAGAGTAGCCGCAGGAATACTACGCGCAAGCAAAGCTTGCGCACTCCAAATCCTTCCATTTAGCAACCTAAAAGATACCTATTCCGAGAGACCGGAATACAAGCCAATGGCATTTCCAGTGGGATCGGTGAAGATGCCGAACCAGCCAATGCCTGGTATTTCAGTCTTCGGTTGGACAGTCTTGCCCCCGAGTTCTTCAACCTTGGCAAGGGTGGCTTCAATATCTGATGTTTGTATTTATGGGAGAATATCACCCGGATTGACGGTTTCCATGCTGGTGTCGTTGAAGCCGCCGCCTCTGTTGGCTTCGGTTTCAAAAGAGACGTAATTCATTTCGGGATCAAATTGAACCTTCCATCCGAATAGATCGGCGTAAAATTTCCCGGCTGCATCGGGATCGTCAGCGGAAAATTCGATGTGGACAATGGGGTGTTCAGACATATTCTTCCTCCCTTGGACTTGTGTAACGCAATAATAGCACAAATGTTCTATCGGTGTCAAGATAATGTGGATGATCTGCGATCCCCACCCATCACACAGAAACGCGCTTAGTCTCCGTTAAAGTCTTGGCAGCTCGATCACCTGTTGTTTTTGATACTTTCCCTTCTTATCGGCGTAAGAAGTCGTACACTCCTCGTCCGCTTCGAAGAAGAGGACCTGGGCGATCCCCTCGTTAGCGTAGATACGGGCGGGGAGTGGAGTTGTGTTAGAGATCTCCAAAGTGACGTAACCCTCCCATTCTGGCTCAAAGGGTGTGACGTTCACAATGATGCCGCAGCGGGCGTAGGTAGATTTTCCAACACAGATTGTCAGTACTTTCCGTGGGATGCGGAAATATTCTACAGTGCGAGCGAGCGCGAATGAGTTGGGCGGAATGACGCAAACGTCGCCCTCGAAATCTACCATGGAGGCGTGATCGAAGTCCTTTGGGTCAACAATTGCGGAGTAGACATTGGTGAATATCTTGAACTCGTTGGCCACACGGATGTCGTAACCGTATGAAGAGACTCCGTATGAAATCACGCCGTTTCGAACCTGCTCCTCGGAAAATGGTTCAATCATGCGATGTTCTTTCGCCATGCGGACGATCCAGTGGTCGGGTTTCAATCCCATGTACAGCCTCCTCAGTGATGAAAGTTTTAGCGTGCTCCAGGGTCCGATCGGACCCGGTTGGTCAATGTGCCGATCCCCTCAATCTCAATGGCGACATCATCCCCATGATTCAGCTGGCCTACACCAGCTGGTGTACCTGTGAGAATGAGATCCCCGGGTTCCAGGGTCATAATGGAGGTCACAAATGCGATGAGTTGGGGCACGGGAAATACCATGTCACGTGTCGAAGCCAGTTGTCGAAGTTGACCGTTCACCGTACAGGTGATGACAGAGTCGGCAGGATCAAGGTCAGTATCAATCCAAGGGCCGAGCGGGCAGAAAGTGTCGAAACCTTTTCCTCGTGTCCACTGGCCATCGCGCATCTGAAGATCGCGGGCTGTAACGTCGTTGGCAATGGTATATCCAAGAATGAGGTCGCAAGCGTCTTCCGGACTAATCCAACGACCGTGTTCCCCAATGACCACGGCTAACTCCGCCTCGTGCTCCACGCGTGAGGATTGAGGCGGAAGCAAGATATCGTCCCCGGGGCCAATCACAGAACTTGGCGGCTTCATGAAGATCAAAGGCCATTGCGGCACTTCCGCGTCGTGTTCAGCTGCGTGAGCGGCGTAATTTCGTCCAACACAGATGATCTTTCCGGGAATGACTGGCGCTATCAAATGAACCTTTTCCAGAGGAAGCACGGCTTCATTTCTGCGATACGTGCGGTAGGGGGATCCATCGAGTGTGCCAATTTTATCCTCTGAAAGCCATCCCCAGGTGGGTTCACCATCCTCTTTTGTCTTATAACGCAGAATACGCACGATATTGCTCCGTTAAGAATGTGAATACGACATAATTGCAAAGGGTTGGATCATTACGTATGATAACGCCTTCAGCTTGAAAGCTCGAGTGGCTTCCGCGCCCATGCCAAATCATAATTCACTTGCCACCGGTAGATAGTAATGTCTTGAAGCCCCGCTCCTTCTAATACGGAAGGAAATGTATCACTAGGAAAGGTACGCCCAAAGATCCACCGTGCTTCCCAGCCGATGCGATTCGACACGATGAGCCATCCACCTGGATGGAGCACCCGTACAAGTTCACTTAATGTAACACGCGGCTTCGGTGTGAACTCAAGCAATTCAAGGCAAGTCACAATGTCAAATGAGTCTCCACGAAAGGGTAATGGTACAGCGTAACCCTGGACCCACAACGCCGCCTCAGAATTGGTCAGTGATCTACCGAGGAGGAGCATTCGCCTGGAGGGTTCAAGGTTTATGGTCCTGCCGCGGAAGCTGATGAGCGAGTGTAGCGTCCGTGCGATCCTCCCTGTCCCAGCGCCCACATCCAACAACCGCGCATCTGGAAGTGAGGCGATAACTTCGTTAATGGGTCCACCTAAGAATCGGCGTTCCCAATCAAAGTCGAATTTCTTGATTCGATCGTAATACGGCGCGGATATTTCATACAGCCAGACCACGAAGCGCTGGCCGAGGTGGGCGCCTTCAGCGATCCATATTTGCCAGACTGCGAGTCCGATGATGATAATGAGAAGGATGAATCCGATCCAAACCATCTAGGGTGAGTATAAACCGATCTTGTAGTTTTGAGGATGTTGACTTTTCGGCAGTAGTTCAACCACTACAAACCATTCTCCCGCGCAAGACGCTGTCTCAGGTGTGCGATCCGTTCTGTGATATCTTCGAAGCGTCCTGGCCGTGCACGGAAGAGCATTCGCACGAATGCAAATATCATCGCTTCCACGAGGATTTGTCCTGCACCCGGATGCGGTGTTTTGTAAGCGGCAAGGACGAACTCGGCATGCTGTGCTGCAGGAGAGGAGGGTGAGGACACAAAGGCGGCAGTGCGGATTTCCAAAGCCTTTGATTCGGAAATTGCCCTTGATAGGTATGGCAATGCCTCGTCCACCTCAATCACGATGATCATATCCCCCTTCCGGGCGCCAGCCAGCGCCCGCGCCAGGTCAGAGAGACTGCCCCCTGCCAGGTGAATGTTATATCCAGCGGCTTCAAGCCAGGAAGACAGATTCCTGGCTGGGGCGAGGGCTAAACCCTCGGCGAGCAGGATCACCCGTTGTGCCTCATCGAGTGCGGTTATGAGCATTTCAGCATCATCGATAGGGAAACTACGTCGGGTCAGTTCTAGACCCTGTGCTAGTTCGATAAGTGCGGTTTCAGCCGCTTCGGAGGAGGAATTAGGTTCTGTGGTCACATCTGCAAGCAGTTCATCTTTGACCTTCTTACGAATTTCTTGTTGGAGCTCTGGATATCCCTTATAGCCTAGGTACTGGGCAAATCGCACAACGGTTGCCGTATCGATATCGAGGTTATGTCCTAGTTCAGTTGCAGTAAGGAGAGCCGCATGAGCATAGGAATCGAGCAAGTAGTCCGCCAGGCGTTCGAAGCTTGGGGAGAAACCAGACCGGGTATCTCGGATCCTTTCGATGTATGTTTTCATCTTCATTCACCGCACTCCCCTAGGTTGCGAAGGGTACTATTCGCGCCCTGGAGGCGAGAGCATCGTGGAACTATAGCATAGGCAAAAAAGTGGGGCAACGACCCCTCGTTGACGCACAATTTCCAGGCGGCTATAATCCAGTGGAGGGCGGATAGCTCAGTTGGTTAGAGCGCTTCCCTTACAAGGAAGAGGTCGCAGGTTCGAGTCCTGTTCCGCCCACTTGATACCCCCATATGTGGGGGTTTTTCCTTTATCCGTGAGCGAATTTGGGTATTTCTGGGTTGGAGATACTTTCGCAGTGATCAGATTTCTGTGCATGTTCCGTGTTTGAGGTTGAATCAAACCACATATTGTTACTCCTCTATGCTAGGTGGTTTCTTCTAGCTGGGCTTAAAGGAGAGATAGGANNTTCTGTAGGGGATCACCATTCTGACAATGTTAATTATTGACTGCATATATGTCGCATAATTTATTCCTTGGACAGAAGATATACCACACTAAGATTTGCTAGGTATGCAATTAAGCTAGCAGTGATGACAAACCAGAATGGGTATAGAAAAAGGCTAGCTACGACTAAAACACTAATAACTACTGAAAGGAGCAAACTAAAGATGATGTGCTTGAACCAAAGGATAGCACTGTTGCGTAAAGCAAGAACAAGCCGGGGTTTTTCCTGTTGAATCAAAAGTGGAAATGTATATATTTGTAAGAGCATCCATGCAGCGAGAATGACCCAGGATACCCCGCTAGAAAATCGCAACCATAATAACTGAGAGTTCTGGATACTTAAATCGATGTTAAAAAGGAGAAGTCCCACCACAATCACATTTGAAATAAACCAATAATAACTAGTACGAAAATACTTCTTAAAACCCGCAAAAAAAGTTTGTCTTGAACCTGATTCGTTATGAGCCAATTTTGAGGTCGAATAATATAGCCCTGCAAAAGCTGGTGGAATGGTAATAATTGGCAAGCTTACTAACAGCCATAATACGTTGCTGACCATCAAATCCCCAAAATCGTATCGAATTGTATCTAGTACAGTTCTTATATAATCTTTCGTTGAGTTCATAATATTCATAGTCAGACATCACGTTACATCGTTAAACAATTATTGGCCACTACTTTCCTGGCTGAAGCCGCCAGCATCGGGAACGTTCCAGGTGTCTCTTTTAATCGATCCGCCCATGAGGTCAACCACTACCCGGTCAACGATTTCTACGCCGCGTGCTGCCATGGAAGTGAAGGTATCTAAACCCGGTTCAAAGTTAACCCGCGTGCGACTGATCCAATACCCGTCTGTTGAATCGTAATAATCGTACGCCTTCTGCACACCCTCATAACCGTACAGGAATCCCAACAATCCGCCCCAAGTAGCCGTAGGGTTATCCGAATCCATCCCTGCCAATGAACCAATCCGAACCGTTCGAGGCAGATCTCCTTCACCGTACATCAAGCTGATCATGCTCAGGCCAAAATTACTGCCAGCATCATACCAATTTGTATATTGATATCCGTCTGCCCCTCCT